>SCPO01000104.1_pt1:0-102500 | contig 297481 bp, 268 predicted proteins | sample 6106821 | NCBI WGS metagenome assembly SCPO01 (sample SAMN10720448, study PRJNA508395) | human gut metagenome | isolation source: Participant 2 stool, 0 month | host: Homo sapiens | collected 2017
AAAGAATATAAACTAAGAAACAAAAGAGTTAAGTACGAAGAGCCGTGTGATGGGAGACTGTCAAGCACGGTTCCGAGAGAAGGGTGGGTGAAGTTCCCTCCACTTACTCGACTGCTGCACTCGGCATCATATTGACGAGGATTTTTGAAATAACAAAGGAATATAAAATGATAGATACAAGACTGAAAGTTTTCAGAAGTGTGGCTACACTCCTGAGTTTCACTAAGGCTGCCAACGAACTGTTCATCAGTCAGCCTGCCATCAGCAAGCACATACAAGAGCTTGAAAAGGAATATGGGGTGCAACTGTTCGACAGAATCGGCAATCGCATCCAGCTCACCCGTGCCGGACAACTTATGCTTGACCATGCCTGCAAGATTATCGATGCCTATCAGAATCTCGATTTCGACATGAAGAAGCTCACAGAGAAATCAGGTGGCGAACTGCGCATCGGAGCCAGTACCACCATCTCACAATATGTTCTCCCCGAACTGATTGCTGAATTCAGGAAACTATACCCCGACATTCGTATTACCCTGCTCAGCGGAAATTCTCATGAGATAGAGGATGCGCTTGCTGCAGGAAGGATAGATCTGGGTATGGTGGAAGGCATCAAGCGGCAGCCCACCTTTAAATACACTCCTTTCATGAAAGATGAGCTGGTGGCGTTCGTACATTGCTCCAATCCCCTAGCCCAGCAAGATGAGATTTCTTTGAATCTTCTCAGGCAGACACCGATTGTACTGCGTGAATTAGGTTCCGGAACCTTGGATGTTATCCAAAAAGCCCTGCAGGAAAACGGCATTGCTCTTTCTGATCTGAACATTGAGATGAATCTGGGAACCACAGAGGGCATCAAGCATTTCGTGGAACATTCCTTAAGCATGGGTATCATCAGCATAAGAGCCATCTACAGGAGTATCTATGAACAAGTATTCAAGGTTCTGGAAATTGAGAATCTGAAGATGGAACGAGAATTTCTATTTGTTGAGAAGAGGGGCGAGACCGCTAAACTCCAGCAGACATTCAAGAGATTTATAACTAAAGATTATAACGTATAGTTATTATGTATATACAACATCTCATGATTTTTCGTACCTTTGCACCCGCTTTTCAAAGCGAATAACCGACAAAAAGAAAAATATGAGATTATCAGAACAAAGGAGCAGTATGCTGCATGGCGTATTGCTCATCGCGCTCTTCGCATGCGCTGCTTTCTACATCGGTGGCATGGACTGTGTGAAAGCTCTTTCGTTTAGCCCCATGGTAGTGGGCATCATCATTGGTATGCTCTATGCCAATAGTTTACGTAACAACCTGCCTGACACCTGGGTACCGGGCATCAAGTTTTGCAGCAAGCGAATCCTCCGCACAGGCATCATCCTTTATGGTTTCAAGCTCACCTTCCAGGATGTGATGGCTGTGGGCTTCTCTGCCATCGTAATGGATGCCATCATCGTATGCGGCACCATCGGTTTGGGAATCCTGGTGGGAAGACTCCTGAAAATTGACCGCAGCATCGCACTGCTCACCGCTTGCGGAAGTGCCATCTGTGGAGCTGCTGCAGTATTGGGTATAGATGGGGCCATTCGTCCGAAGCCTTACAAGACGGCAGTAGCCGTAGCCACCGTAGTCATCTTTGGAACATTATCCATGTTCCTCTACCCTATTCTCTACAGGGCTGGCATCTTTGACCTATCACCAGATATGATGGGACTCTTTACGGGTTCCACCGTTCATGAAGTAGCCCATGTGGTAGGTGCAGCCAATGCCATGGGAGCCGAGGTGAGCAACAATGCCATCATTGTGAAGATGATAAGGGTGATGATGCTGGTACCGGTATTACTGGTGATTGCATGGACCGTTGCAAGGGATGTTGCCAAAAGAGATAATCTGGAAAATGCTGATACCAACAAGCCTAAAATCAGCATTCCATGGTTTGCCATTCTCTTCCTGGTAGTGATCGGATTCAATTCTCTTGATTTGCTTCCGGAAAGCATAGTGGATTGGATTAACCAACTGGACACCTTCCTCCTGACCATGTCCATGGCAGCATTGGGAGCCGAAACAAGCTTTGACAAATTCAAGAAAGCTGGCATTAAGCCTTTCCTCTTGGCTGCCATTCTTTATTGCTGGCTCATTGGAGGTGGATATTGTCTGGTGAAGTTTGCCATTCCTTACTTGCAATAATAGTATCACATATATGATACTGTCAAAACAGAATATCCATGTGAAATATTGAACGATTCACATGGATATTTTTATTCGTTAACGTCTTTACTTTCTTCTTCTCCAAGGAATTTCAACCGTAGGCTCGTAAGCTTTCAAGTCTTCATCACCTGTAAAGCTTTCAACTTCATATCCTAAATCTGTATAATATTTTACCACCTCAACAATAGAAGCATCGCCTAAAGCTTGCCCTCCTATAACAGTGATCTTCCACTTCTCTGCCAACTTTTTTAAGTTTTCAGGATTCCACAAACTGCTTTGTTCAGTAAATGCAGCCCATGGTGATTTCTCATCAGCCGAATCGATCATGATTTGAGCAAATTCCTCACCTAATGACATTCTGTCTCCTGAAGAATGAGCTATATGATTTTCTGTCTCAATGATCGTTGCCAGTGGCAGGATAAAGGTTGTTCCTTTCTTCTTTTCTTCCTCTATTTTCTCAGAGACCTTCTCGTATGTAACCAAGGCATTGCTTGGACCACAAGTTTCCTTTCCTGATACTTTGAGCCAAACGTAAAGTACACTCGTATCAATCACCAATACCTTTCTCATTATATTTTATCGTTAACCATCATTCTACCAATTGTTCCTGAAGCCATCAATTTGGTTAGATTCTCTTTTTCTTCCAAGAGATTGACATGACTATCACCATTCTCATCACGGGTAACATAGCTGACAAACGGAATCATCTTGTTGCCTAACTCATCTAACAAAACTGGATTATGCGTCGTACAGAGCACATCAACCTGGCGCTGTCGTGACAAGTCCTTCAACATATCAACCAACTCCTTAGCACGAGAAGGATGCAAGCCATTATCCACCTCTTCGATAAGCAATAAACTATGAGGTGCAACCGCCAAAAGAGCTACGACAATCGCTATAAAACGAAGCGTACCATCACTCATACCTCTTGCATCAACAGGTTGTTCGGGATTCCAATCCTCATAACAATAAAGCATGGCATCCGACTTAATCAGGCCTACAGGCTCAGATATCACCTTGTTAATATCACGCTCAGGAAGTGGTCGAACATAGCTAGACACCAGTGCTTCCACCTTCTTCTTTTCCTCAGGTGCCAATGCACATAAAACGCCAGCTACATTACTACCATCAGACTTCAACTCTTTTGAAATCTTGCAGTAATCACGCATCTTAGCAGGAACAGGATCAAGAATGATGATGCTACTATACTTGCCCAAATTGCGGTGAGTTAATAGACCGTGACCTGAATGTAGCAAAAAATATACTTGATGAAGGTTTAAGAAATATATCGGCAGGAACTGTCGATTACACCGATGGAGAGGGCGTAAGACTTGCTTGCAAGCATTCCTTGATGAAGTCGGAATCCTACAAGTCTTTAGCTTGTGGGTAGTTCAATTAATGTTAGCGGATAATAGTATCCGTTTTCAGCCTGTAAAAGTACAAAAATAAGATACTACGTCACAAATTACTCAATAATTTGCCACAAAAGTACAAATTTTCAGTGCATCCTATCTGCACAGTACTAAAAAAGCCACCAGTTTTACTGATGGCTCACCGATTTAAGAAATAAACTAATCAATTTACTATCCGTTGTATTCCAAACATTATGATTGTTCTAAATACTACAACTCCATCCTGTACCATATAAATGCCTGTTATGAACCAGGTACTGATGAAGCTATCAGAACTTCCTTGCCAGTTTCTCTGCCTCTACCGGCTTATTGGTAGTAATGAAATCAACATTCATTTCAATGAGCTTCTTGATGATAACATCATCATCAGAAGTCCATCCATTTACCTTCAATCCCAATTCATGAGCTTCTTTAATCCACTCAGGATGCTTGAAAAGTATCTTATAACTATAATCAATACCTTGATAACCAAGTTTCTTCACTTCAGCTGGTGTATAATTGCCATTAACATAATAAATAACAGCATTAGAATCCAACTGACGAACCAATGCACAAGCTGCAGAACTGAAAGAGATATACTCCACCTGTTTGGTCAAGCCCATACGATTCACCATCTCCACCGTTTTGCGAGTAAGACGATCTTCGTCGCACTGTAAAGGTTGTCTTTTGATTTCAAGAATCAGTTTTATTGCAGGATGATTCTTCAACTCATTTAAATATTGCTCTAAGGTTGATACTTCTTCTCCATTTTTTAGAAGTTGTATTTTCAAATCAGCATACTTTGAATCAGCAATGATCAAATCATTGATTTTCGGGTCATGGTTGACAATGATAACACTGTCAGCAGTGATATGCACATCACATTCAGAACCGTAAACCTTGGCATCTGCAGCCTTACGCAAAGAAGCTATCGAGTTTTGGGCCGAACCTTTCGTATCCCAATACCCACGATGTGCTATTATCTGAGTCTTAACTTTTGGATTTGAAATCAGAACAGTTTGCTCATATTTCTCTCCAAAACGATTGGTGAATACCACCGTAATACTCTTGGCATCAGAAGAAGGCAAGGCTCTAAACAGATGCCCGGTAGCAGTAAGACCTTCCTTATGTCCTTTGCTCGCAGCATAGGCTTCATCTACATCAACAAACTTCTCCATCGCACCCATGGCTTGTCCGTCCTGCAGCCATTCAACCTTGCAGCTTGGATCCCAATCCCAAACATTTACCACTACATATTGAGGCTGACTCAACATATTACCTTTACCATAAACACGCATCTGATAATCAATGCTATGACCTGTGGATTTATAATGCCATTTCAGCTGATTCCCATCCACATCCATCACCAGATAACCATTAGGCGCTCCACAGCGATTAACCTGACTCTTCCACCAGGCACCACAGGCGGCACCAATATTGTGTTCCAAAAGTTGAGCATCCATGACATTGTTCTGGAAATAATGAGTATGACCAGTCAAGACATGTACCTGATAATCCTTTAGGGCATCGGCCAACTCCTCTGCATTGCGAACATTGCCCTCACCCTCTGTGCTATTCCAAACAGCCGCATGCATATTGAGGAAGACCAAAGAGCCCTTCGGTACAAAACTCAAATCATGCTTCAGCCAGTCTAAATCAGCATCCGTAATAGCCTCTATATACTTCTTGTGACCCACGTAATTTATATTCTTCAACGTAACTACGTGTACTTTACCTATGTTGTAGGAATAATTGACAGGTCCGAAAAAACGGTGATAATATTGCTCTCCATATACAGGTGTACCAAGTGTCATATTATGCAAATCCTGATAACGCTTGTCGAAATCATGATTGCCTATACATTGGAAGGTAGTCATTTTGATGCCATCAAATGAGGCGGCATATTCACCATACAGGTTCATACTGTCAAATACTAAATCTCCCAAGGTATTGGCCACTACCTCTCTCTCTCGGCTCAGGGTATCCACATAGCCCTTCAAATCGCGGATAGATTCCTGCTTCCAACGCTTCATGTCATGCTCATTCTTTACCTGAGGATCAGAGATGGCAATATAATAAAACTTATCAGATAACTTTTTCCTCTTCTCCAAAATGAAATCATGTCGGCTGTGATCTTTTACAAGTTCATCCACGCGAACGTAAAAGCCTTTAGCAAGGCTCTTCTGGCAGGGAAGCACATAGGATGAAGGAGTGGATATACTGACGAACTTGCAGACATTGGTATCAGTAGGCAATGTCCATTCTCCAAGAGAATTGGTTTGCACAAAACTTCGGCCATTGTTTACAACCACCCCGGCAATCCCCTTACCCTTGATGTCTTTTACCTTACCGGAAAAAACAAAAGAAGAAGCTTGTTGGGCAGCCATACCCAATGGCATGGCCCCAATAGACGCTAACAACAGAATTTTACTCAGATTTTTATTCATCACGCTAAAAACTAAACATTTATCAATTTAATATGGTCAAAGAAAGCCAAAGCCTCTTCTGCAGTATTGGCATCAGCAGCCTCCTCCAAGGCTGCAGTATCACTCTCCAGGCAGATGATGTTGGCACAATCCAGTACATGACTCATGATTCGAATTGCCTCCTCTTTGGTCATATGCTGCGACTTATAGCTCTTCTTTACATATTTGTTAACACGCTCCACGGCCTTGAAGACAGCCGGCTTTCTAAATTCTGTTCCTGAAGAACTCAACCCCACCTCTACCTCATAGGTGTGGGTATAGTTACAGAGGAAAGTATTCCATTTCTTGGTAATCTCACCACCTAAGAAATGCTCTTCATCAAAAGCTGGCTTGACATTGGGAATCTCCCCACCATATACTTCGAGCGTAAACTCTTTCTTGTCCTGTGCAGCCATGTGGGCAATAGTACCCATCAGAAGCGCTGCAATCAAAAATAGTCTTACTTTCATTTTTTCAATCCTTTCATTAAACATCTAATCAATTATAATTCTGGTCTCTTCTGCCAGATCAGTCGGGTATTGAAATCATCACCACCCATCGATTTCACAGCCTCCAAATAATGTTCACGATTCATACGTTGCAAGATAGCTGGGTATTTGAAACGATATGGCATATGCAATGAAGCATCTACACCTGGACCTTTCGGTACATCAGGATAACCGGTACGATTATACTCAAACCATTGCTGGAAATCAATAAAGAAGAGTGCATAGAACTTCTGTTCCATGATGCGGCGAAGCGTTCCATCATACGCTGCCTTCCCGTTATCAAAATACCCGTCAGGAACCTCAACTCCCCATTGCGTAATAGCTGCAGCAACAGCTTTTTCATAGAGCTGCTTGGCATCATCAGAGATAAGACCGCGTTGTGCCAACTCTGTCTTGATGAAGAGTACCTCTGCATAGGTGAGACACTGTATATCCTGTGGCGCTGTGGCCAGATTTGCCGCATTTGGAGAAGAAGCAGTAAATGTAGGCTCCACATCATAACCACTAGGCAAACCGATAAAGGAAGTAACCTCTTGACCGGTTTGAGGATCCTTATTGGTAGCCTGAGTTGCAAACACTTCCAGACGAGGATCCTTCCAATCCTGAAGACGATCGATGAAAAATGCAGAAAGTGACTTGTAGGCAGAAAGGTCTGATGGACGTGTCATTGGAGCTTCATCAGGAGCAATTCCTGAGATATGTACCTTAGCATTGTCATCATTCGATTCAAAAACCGGATAAGTAGTAGGATCTGCCAACATCTTCTTCAACTCTGCCTTGGCCAAATCACCCAATTCCTTGGAATCTATGACACGCAGCAAAGCGCGCAAACGCAAGGAGTTGGTAAACTTCTTCCATTTCAGGATGCCCTGCAAGTCAGAACCGCTGCTGCAATACATCTTGTCACCATTGGTATTGAACTGCAAACCTTTTTTGAGATTATATATGCTGTTCGCCACATCCAAGCTGTCGATGATAAACCTGTAGACATCAGTCTGAGACTCAAACTTTGGATAGTAGAGCTGTTCCTCACCACGGCATGATTCCTGTACAGGAATATCACCGAAGGCATCTGTCGTGTTCTCAAATATCCAGCATCTGAGGGTCAATGCAATTGCCTGATAGTTCGGATCTCCCACTTTCACGGCTTCGTCATAGATGGCCTTGGCATTGGTATTCCATTTGTAATAATTGGTCCAGACGCCATCACCTGCCGTATCACTGATGTTGAACCAGCCCACACCGCTGGTGGAGTTTGTTGTTACAAGGCACTGCATCAACTGGAAGGTCCAGCTATTGTATCGGGTCCAGGTGTAAGTGCCCATACCATAAATGAGAGGATCCAAAAAACTTCCAGCATTAGCAGTATTCATACGGGTTGGATCCACATTGGTTTCGTCCATTGATTCGCATGCCGAGGTCATCAGCATGAAAGGAACGGTCATCAGCGTCATTATATTTCTAAAAATCTTTTTCATCGATTCTTTCTTTTTTTGTTCATTACATCTTATTCTTAACTAGAAATCAACTTTGAGATTAACACCCCAGGAACGACTGGTAGGAAGAGTACCCACCTCTACACCTGGTACAAATGTATTGCCATCAAGTGAGGTTGTCTCCGGGTCATACATTGGATAACTGGTAATGCAAAGCAGATTGCGCCCATATATGCCCACTGAAGCATTGTTGATGAAAGTATTCTTCAACCAAGATTTTGGCAACTGATAATCCAGACGAACCTCGCGAAGCTTGAGATAAGTGGTACTGAAAGTATTGGTTTCCACATTACCAATGCGGTAATACTCCTTATAATATGACTCCAGGGTGACAAGTTTCTGATTCGGACTATAAGTACCATCTCCGTTATCAACCACACCCGGTGCTATGCAATACACACCAGCTACAGGAGTAATCTTCTGCTTTTCAAAGAGCTTCAGAACATCAGGGTCCGCAATATCCAGGTAGAGACTGGTTCCAGGCTTTCTACCATTCAAGGTCTCAGCCAGGTGACCCTGTTCGCACATCTTGTGATGTGACTGAGAATAGGTCATACCTCCAACCTTTCCATCCCATTGCATGGAGAATGACCAGTTCTTGAATCGCAAAGAGGTATTGAACGCACCCTCCCAGTCTGGTAAGGCACATGCCACATATTCAATCTCAGAAGGACGAGCAGGCAAACCGGCAGAAGTGATAATCACCTCACCCTTAGCATTACGCTTGAGTTTGTAGCCCCAGATATCTCCCGTGGTTCCACCTTTAGTGCCGATGATACTTACATTGCCACTCACATAAGAACCGAGAATCTGACGCTCATCAGCAAATTCAGAAAGTGATTCTATCTTGTTCTTATTGGTTGACCAGGTAGCGGTCATATCCCACTGCCAATCTCTATTCCTGATAGGAGTACCACGGAGTACGATCTCCACACCTCTGTTGCTGACACATCCCGAATTGATGGTACCCTTGGTGTATCCAGTAGTAGGATCAAAGGGAGCATTGAGAATCTGATTCTTGGTGCGATTATAATAATAGGTCACATCCAATCCCAAACGGCTGCCAAATGCTTTGAAATCCAATCCTCCTTCCCAGTTGGTAGACATCTCGGGCTTGAAGTCGGCATTATAAAGTGTACCTGGCTTAACCAAAGAACCCGAGAAATCACTAGTTGTATAGTAAGGTGATGTCTTGTAAGGCTGAGTATCATTACCCACCTGTGCCCAAGAAGCGCGCACTTTCAGCAGATTCACCCACTTTGGCATTTTCATCATGCTATTCAACACACCACTCAGACTCACAGAAGGATAGAAGAAAGAACGATTCTTGCGCGGCAAGGTAGATGACCAGTCATTGCGCCCTGTTATATCCAGGAACAACATCTCCTGATAAGCCAGATTAGCCATGAAATAAAGCGAGTTCACACGCTTCTTGCGAATAGTGGTATCAACCAATGGATTTGAAACTCCATTGGCCAAACTATATACACCAGGCGTATTCAAACCGGTAACAGAAGCTGACAACAAATCATAATACGACTGCATCATGTTACCACCCGCTGAAGCATTCACGTTGAGTCCATTCTCGAAACTGTTATGGTAAGATAAAAGTACATCAGAGTTAACCTCATAGTCAAAGATGTTCTGCTTCTTGAAGAAACCGGTAGGGAAAGCCTTGTCATCCCATGGTCTGTGCTGCTCCTGCTGCTGAGCCGTAGCCTGTAAACCAGAACGCAACTGCAAATCAAGGAAACGATTGATGGTAAAATTGGCAGAAATATTACCATTGAAACTATGCTTCTTTGCAGGGTTGGTTGCCTCGTAAAGCAAAACATACGGATTAGGCAGATAACTGGAGAATGGACGTATCTGCTTGATATTCTCCTTACCCTTGTACCACATTGGCTTAAACCAATCGAGGTTGAAGTTAGGATTCATGAATATCAGGAAATAGCTTAAGGAGTTAGAGTTATAGGTAAGCTGAGGAGTATTCTCCACATCTCTGTAAGTATAACTCATACGTGCATTGATCTTCACACGCTTGGAAATCTGTTGTGATCCGGCGAAAGCTGCAGTCAAGCGCTGATAGCCAGAGTTAGGCAAAATCCATTCACTCTTACTATGAGTCAAAGAGATACGCATATTGCCTGTACCGTTATTACCAGTCAAGGCCAGGGAGTTGGTCATCGTATGCCCCGTTTGGAACAATCCGGAGTGATTGTCTTTATAGGCTCTCCAAGGAGTGGCCACATCAGCACGACCTTCTTTCTCCGGGTCATATTGATAGAACATCTGTCCATCAAACTTCGCACCAAAAGCTGAGCTTGTACCACTGGTGCTAGCCAAACCGTCATCACCTGCACCATAGGAGTAATAAGGTTGTCCAGCCCACTCTGTCCCCTTAGAACCGATGTTCTTGGCTACACCCTGTCCGAATTCATACTGATAATCAGGAAAGTGAGCAGCTTGTTCCCAGGAATTATTGAAATTATAACTGATACCTAATCCCTTCTTGGCTTTCTTACCAGACTTGGTGGTAACCATAATGACACCATTAGCAGCTCTTGAACCATAGAGAGCAGAGGCAGACGCTCCCTTCAATACCTGAATGCTCTCAATGTCATCCGGATTTAAATCAGAGAATCCATTACCAAAGTCAATCGAACCTTCGGAGTTGCCACCGGCACCATAAGAGCCACCAGGATTATTCATAGGGCTGGAAAGTGGCACACCATCCACAACGATAAGTGCGCCATTTCCGTCCATATTCATGGAAACGTTGCCACGAAGATTAATCTGGGTTGATGACAGGGGACCACCGGCTGAAATGACATTCAAACCTGCCACCTGTCCCTGCAAAGCTTGAGACCAGTTGGCAGGCATCGTTGCCGTAATTTCAGAACCAGATACGGTTTGGGTAGCATATCCGAGACTTTTTTCCTCACGCTTGATACCCAAAGCGGTAACCACTACATTATTCAGTTCTATAGGATCGTCGCTGAACTTCGACTTCTGTATTTTTTTACCATTTACAGAACTTTTCTTTTCAATAGTCTTGCTGCTATCCTGTGCAACTTGACCATACATGCTTCCTGCAGTACAGCATAATGTGAGCGCGAAGAAACAATGCTTCATACGTTGCTTTTTCATTTACTACCTTTTTATAGAGAATTCATAACTAACAATTTCTGGTGCAAAGGTAGGACTATGATATTACGTATTGAGGTCAATGAGGATACATTCTATTTACTTTCTTGTTGCCAAAGAATTACAAACAAAGCTAACTTCCACATATACAACTGATTGCAAAAAATTGGAGCAAACTAAAGACAACAGTTTGCAAAACTCAGCCAAAGGAAGAATGCTTTGATGCCTTTACTCCATTACTGTTGCTGTCTTCCTCTAACCTGTGATACCGTTCATATACATCAAGAGCATACTCCTGCCTGAGCAGTTCACCCCGATGAAGCCCTTCAACCACCTCTGCCGTAAGTCCACAATCACTGAAATCAACAAGATAAGTACAAAGCAACTTGTTGATGATAGGAATGAGATCCTTTGCTCCTAAGCTGCAAGCTAAATCAATGGCCGCAGCCACCACGTAACCATCACAACAGTCAGCGGTTTCCAATCTGCCATCATAGAAGACGAGCATGTCCTTCACCCACGCTGTCGCCTGTTCCTTCAAGGCAGGATTCTTTTCAACATAAAACTCCACATATTCATAAACGTTCATGCGGCAGTAATGGTCAAGCTTTGGCGTTTTCAGGAATTTCGTGAATTCAGAGAAAGGATCCGGATTCAACTTGTAGAGGGTTGGGGCAAAGAGATAATTGGTCGCCAGCCAGCTCAACTGATCTAAGAAATCACTTTCAAACTTCAATACATCCATCAGAAGACGGAAAGATTCCATGTTACCCACCTCTGCAAGAAGGATGATGCTATGACGTATGGCAGCAAACAGTTCCCCTGTCGCTTTCAAATGCTGGTATTTGCCCAAGCCATACCTGATTATGTTCTCCAAGTCCTGACGCAACTCCTCGTGATCTATAGTCAGCAAGAGATCGATGATGTGATCCGGCAGGATCCATTTATAGGCATGAAAAGTCAGATACGACATCACTTCGGGATGCAGCAGCTTGATATGAGTTGGATATGATGGCAATTCGTAGCCATACACTTCCTCATGGATTTCATATTCACAACCCTGAAATTCCTCTTCATGCCAATCCCATCCACCAATATATGCCGTACTATCTCCTATTCGGAACTTGAAGTTTCTGCCAAGATGTTCCTGCATGGTAGAAAGATAACAAGATACCTCCAACCTGTCTTCTGCAAGCAGATAATGCATACCATTCAAGCCCCATTGATATTCAATGAGAGGAACGTTGTCATCATCTTCTTCCAGGATATATTGAGTAATGTCCCATGCATCAACAGGTTCAATGCCGGCTTCCTCAGCAAATTCAATGGAACCATAGATCAGATTGTGAGCCACCTCATATGGTATCTCCACCATCCTGTCATTCTCTTTATCCGAGTAGTACTCAACAATTTCTGCCAACTTTCTGGGTGATACGTTGAAGAAATATCTGGTTCCTATCAGACCCCTGCACAACTTGTCGATGCAGAAATCCGCACATGTTACAGTTCCCTTTGGGTGAATACGTGTCACGATGACCATAATTTCATCGGCATCTTTCCAGTTGGCATAAGTATAGCATTTGCCAAGAGGAAGCATACGGGCTTTCTCCTTGATATATTTCTCCGGACTCATCGGCTGAGCACCGGATTTATTGTTCTTTTTCCCCATTCGTTTTAAATTTATCTTATCTATCAATTTTTCCAGTAAACAAAAGTATTGAACACCTGTCGGCGGGAAGCCTAAACTTCTCTCATTTGAACATAAAGGAAAAACATCTGATCAGGAATAGAACGTTAGTTTACCTTATGTCAAATCCTAGAGACTATTATCAATGAAAGAATCCAATTCTTTACACTGCTTATAGTACGTATACACTTCCTTTATAGAACAAATTTTTGACATCATATATTTATTACATAGCACTTCGAGAGAAGAAGATGTTGAGCCAATGCCATCAAATTACAGGAATTGTATCAGGCAGGAAAGAAATGGGGCGTGAAGGTAGATGGTAAAGTTATCGTGCCACCCCTCTACTGCAGTATAGCGCAACCTGTTGGTGCCTATTGCGCCTTTGAACAGATACCCAAACATTGGGGCATTATGACATTGAAAGGAAAAGTGATTGTTGATGCCAAATATGAGAAGGTGGAGATTCGTGACAATGGAATCGCCGTGGTAACAGGCATCACGGGAAAAACACAGACAAACTTTTAAAGGTAAAAGAGTAAAAAAAGTAAAAGGGTAAAAAGGATTTTTGCTTTTTGAAATGACAATGAAGAAGATCAATGCTGTAAGCATGCAATAAAGCAATAGACAAATAGCGCAATACCTATATAGATATAAAAGTTAAGGGCGCTCTATCCTTTAGGAAGGAGCGCCCTTTTCTTATCATCTGACAGGAATCCCTATCTTGTTACACACATATCAATGCGAGAAAAATGATATATATAAATTATTGCCACAAAACAACATATCCGATAGCAAAATGTCATTTTTAAGGCTAAAAACAAGTGGTTGACCCATATCAAGAAAGACATATTGCAATGATATTTCTCGGCAAAAGATGCCGTTATTCGATAAAAAAGTGTTAACTTTGCACTCGCATTTAAGGAATAACAAATAATAAATTTTAAAAAGGTTAATAATTATGATGACTATTTTTACAATGGCTTTCGCCGCAGTTATGTTTTCAGGTATGGTTCTTTGCATGGGCATGTTCTTGAAACACGTAGTAGACTCAATTCCAGAAATGGCTAACATGAGCCATTCTGTTAGCTTGAGCAAGTAAGAATAGAACACTACGATATACATAATATATATATATGAATCACTTTAGAAATAGAGAGAGATTTATATAACGATGAGGGTGTGTCATAAGTCTGGATAATAGTTGGTGTATAACAGTTGGCTACCGCATGCACAACAGGTGTTGTGCATGCGCATATCAGCTGTTATGCAAGCGCACAACAGCTGTTGTGCGACCGAAGATACTGATTGTCTCAACAACATATCCTATCTCTTTCAGCGACATATCCTATCTCTTTCAACAAATAGAAGAGGGTGAATCATAAACTTATGACACATCCTCATCTTGCTTAATATTCCATCGAGAAGGTGATACCTCTTCGCAGACATTTTACTTAAATGCCTGAATATACTGCTTTAAAGCATCACGTAATATCTCTTCACAACTCTTTTTTGTCTTAATCTTAGTTCATAGTCTTCATCAGACAAATAAGTCTGAACACCATGCATAGTGGCTCTTTTCTCTGCAAGAGACATCTTCTGTTTCTTAACAGCAGTATGCTGTAGCGGTATTGATGGCATGGATTGAAAAACAGGTTTAAAAAACATGAAGTTTTAGCAGTAAAGTTTAAATTAATTATCCATTGTTGTCAATTTTGCAGAATCTTTAGTCAAAATTGGCAAAAACTGTTTATTCCAAATCTACAAACCGGGTTGGCACGTAACTTGCTCCTACATAGAGTGAAAGCCGAAGCCGAAAGGGCAAGGGGAACGACAAGAACCCTAAGTAATGACAGTTGAGGGTTTCTAGAAATCCTTGAGCCTCGTAAGCCGAAGCAATCGTTATTAAAAAGGATAAATTAAAAACAATGAGAAATCCCGACTGAGCCGGAAGGCGAAGAGAGGACGAGAAAAATAGAATTTGGAGGTTTTACATTATGTTGTTAGCTCGTAGAAATAACAGTGTTTCAAATTGGTTGAACAGTTGGTTTAATGACAACTTCTTTGATACAAACTTGATGCCACGCATGAACGCAACAGCTCCTGCAGTCAACGTCAAGGAAAGTGCTACAGCTTATACGATGGAGGTTGCAGCTCCTGGTTTGAAGAAAGATATGGTCAAGATGAACATCGATAAGGATGGCTATCTGAATGTATCCATCGAGAACAAGGATGAGAAGAAGGAGGAGAAGGAAGAGCATTACTTGCGTCGTGAGTTCTCTTACAGCAGCTACTCTCAGAGTTATGCTTTGCCAGAGGATGCTGATCAGGAGAAGATTTCCGCTGAGGTCAGTGACGGTGTCTTGAAGATTGAGATTCCTAAGATAGCCAAGGAGGAGAAGAAAGATGTTAAGCACATTGAGGTTAAGTAATCTTTCTTGAAGTGCTATGTAGCTTTCAAGATACATTCATTGCATTGAGAAAATAATTAAAACTGGGGGCTAGTCCTGATTATGGGGCTAGCCCTTTTTTGAATATATGAATTTAATTTTGGAAAGGATCTAGGATGATAAGAATATTTATTTCACTTGTTTTCTGTCTGATGTCAGCCTTTGCCTGTGCGCAGTCAAGCCAGTCAGATGATATGTATCAATGGGGAAAAAACAAGGCCAACGAGCAGTTGGTCAATGATCTTAAGTCACGTCAGAAAGCCCTCTGGAAAGATCAGCGTGACTTGCAAAACCGGATAGATAGTGTGTATTGGGATGAAGCATTGGATGCAATTAAGGATACTACCTTTACCTTTGAAGCTGACAAGGTAGTTTTCCCGTATGGGCAGATTGCCTATGTTAATTCCAACACCAATTTCGTTTCCGTCAATAAGGACGATGCTGTTGTGCAGGTTGCCTTCAATGTACCCTTCTCCGGACCTAATGGCATTGGTGGAGTTACGGTTCAGGGAAGCGTAAGTGGATACAAAATTCAAACAGACAAGAAAGGGACTACACAAGTAAGTATGAGTGTTACTGGTATTGGTATCTCTGCCCAAATCTGGATTACCATGTATAAGGGAAGCCATGAAGCCAGTGTGGAAATTCTGCCTAACTTCAACTCTCGTAGGCTCACCCTTAATGGAGTCATACTACCTCTTCACAAGAGTACTGTATTTCAAGGGCGAACATTATAACAAAGAAGCCTGCTGACAATTATAGCCAGCAGGCTTTTTGCTTTCTTCGTCTTTCTGTCCCAAAAACTATGATTTCATGTCCAAAACTCTTCTTCGCCAGTGGGTTGCATCTTGCCCCCGCACTTTGGGCAAGTATGCATATCCCACCTGTGAATCCTGTCAGAACCACATCTTAGACATAGATTCCCAATGACGGCAAGCAGACGCCGATAATCATGTGCTTTATGATGTGTGTGGGTAAACAGATTGCATAAAGCGTGCAATCGTTTGCATAAAAAAATGTAACCTTTTTGAAACTTTTTCTTGCTTCGTATTGGATTTTCTCTTAAGTTTGCAGCCGAAAATAGATGCCAACTAACAACAGAAGGCTAAGTTTAATATAAACGAAACCAAATATAAAAGTAAAGATATGATGAAGCAAACATTCATAAAATCAGCTATGTTGCTGCTGCTGATCCTTTCAATGGCAACGACGCGAGCGCAGGAGGTCGCTCTGAAGACCAACTTACTGGGATGGGCTTCCACATCTGCCAACGCCGGCATCGAAATCGGCACGGGCAAGAAAACAACCTTCCAACTCTTCGGCACCCTGAACCGCCTGGAAGTTCTCGGGCGACAAGAAGATGAGATTCTGGAATGTTATGCCAGAATACAGATGGTACACCTGCCAGAAGTTTGGAGGTCATTTCTTCGGAATTCATGCCTTAGGCGGTGAATACAACATTAAAAACATTGACATGCCCTTCGGCATCCTGCCGAAAACTCTGGAGGGCAGGCATTATGAAGGCTGGTATGTAGGTGGAGGTCTTACCTACGGCTATCAGTGGTTGCTTAATAAGCACCTCAATTTCGAAGGGTCTATCGGTTTGGGATATGCCTACAGTCCTTACAAGCTTTACGGACGATGCGAAAAATGTCTCGACAAAGACCACCGCAACTATGTGGGCCCTACAAAAGCCGCACTATCTCTCATATACGTGTTCTAAGAATTTAATTTAACTGTGGTTTTAAACTGACAATAAAAACACGTAATAACTAGACAGAATACAAAAAAAAATAGGGAAATCATAATATGGATAAAATGAAGCTTTATGCGGTCATTTCGCCCCTCTGCATACTCTTTCTCAGGGCATCATGCCTGCTCAGGCTCAACAGCTGGCAGGGGGTAAGATTCAGGTAGAAAGCGTCTTGGCACGCAAGAACGGCAACCGGATGGACGTTGCCTTCCGTATGAATCTGAACGAATTGAAGATGAAATCAGAGCAGCAGATTGTTTTCACACCGGTAATGGTAGGAACTGATTCTATCGCTCTCAACCCTATCATCATCCAGGGTAGAAACCAGGCTGTAAGATACCGCCGACTTGCCGACAGCAAGAAGAATCCGCAGGCACAGGTTCTTACCCGCAAGAACAAGACCAGTCAGCAGGTTTACTTCGCCCAGTCTGTTCCTTATCAGAAATGGATGAAGAAGTTCAAACTCTCGGTGAAAGAAGATCTCTGCGGATGCGGCAACCTGATAGAACAGGACAATACGCCGATTGCGGATATCGACCGTACACCGAAGATTACGAAGGATTTCTTCGTGCAGCCGAAGGCGGAAGCCAAGAAGGTGAGAGCCGAAAAGGGTGAAGCTTATCTCAGCTTTGTGGTTAACAAGAGTAATATCCTTGCCAACTTCCGTGAGAATGCTACTGAGCTGAAGAAGATTACTTCCACCATCGACCTGGTAAAGAACGATAAGAACGTTGAAATCACAGATATTGATATCCATGGTTTTGCTTCGCCTGATGGTTCGTATGCCAACAACAAGCGCCTTGCCAACGAGCGTGCAGCTGCCCTCCGCAACTATGTGAGCAGCCTCTACACCTTAAGCAGCAAGCTCTTTACCTATCAGGCTACACCGGAAGACTGGGAAGGATTCAAGAAGAAGATTCAGGCTAGTCATCTGGCTGATAAGGAAGCAATTCTCGAGATAGCTAACTCCTCGCTGGCTCCCGACGATAAGGACCTGAAGATCAGAAAGCTCCATCCGGCTAGTTACCGCTACATCCTGGATCATATCTATCCTCGTCTCCGTCATAGCGACTATACGGTAACCTACACGGTTCGTCCGTTCAGCATCGAAGAGGCCAAGGAGATATTGAAGACCAAACCACAGCAGCTTTCTCTGCAGGAGATGTTCCTGGTGGCACAGACTTACGAGCCGGGTTCGCCAGAGTTTAACGAGGTATTCGACATCGCCGTCCGCCTCTTCCCAGATGATGAGACAGCGAATCTCAATGCCGCCTGCACCGATTTGCAGAAAGGTGATCTTACTTCTGCCGAAAAGCATCTTGCCAAGGCAGGCAACTCGAAAGAGGCAGAGCGTGTAAGAGATGTCTTCAAGCAGATAAAGGAATTGGAATAACAGAAAATTAGAGAATAACGATTATAAACAAGCTTAACTTTCAAAGATTATGAAGATTAAACATTTATTTGGCTTGGCTGTCATCGCAGCTATGACAGCAAGCTGTTCAAGCAATGAGGACCTGGGAACCGCAGGTCCAGGTACTGGTACTAATGAAACTGGTATTGGTTATGCAACTTTCACCATCAACTTGCCTACAACAAGCGGAACACGTGCAGATGGCGACCCTACATTCGAGGATGGTGATGCTAACGAGTACGATGTATTTAATGCTACTTTGCTGGTTTTCAAGAAGCCAACTACAGCAACTTCGAAGGCGAATATACCTTCGTAGAGAGTGTTGACTTGGGTTCAATGCAACCATGGAAGAACCCAAGTGAAACTGGTGTAACTACCCAAGCCAAGATTACAGCAAAGCTTTCTAATGTCGATAAGTCTGGCGAATACTTCGCATTGGTACTTTTGAACAATGGTTCTGGTGCAGATGCAAAGGTTAATTTGCCTACAGATGAAACCACCACGTACTCTGCTTGGAATAAGGCAGATAATGCAACAGACAAATTTGATAAAACCGACAAGGGTTTCTATATGGCAAATGCGCCTCTGTATAATGCTACCGATAAGAGCGTAACAACTTTAGTTGCTATCGACAAGAACAAGATTTTCCCTACAGAGGCTCAAGCATCTTCTGGCGACGCTGCTGCTGACATCTACGTAGAGCGTGGTCTTGCTAAGGTTACATTGACTGATGCCACTAAGGCAGAAAAAACTGTAGGTACTAGTAGTTCATATGCAGGCGACAAGGTTACAATCAGCAAGTGGGCTTTGGATGTTACCAACAAGAAGACATTCCCTATCCATAATGTTGATGAATTAGGCTACGAGGATATTTGGAAGAACGAACCAGTAGCAACCGGTCCATCCACTCAGCGTTTCGTAGATGTAACTACTCAGCACCCCTATGGGCATGAGTAATCGTCTTACTGTTGTACTACAGCAAGAATTGCATTGAATTTAGAATTTCCGTTCTTCATAGCAGTTTCAGCAATGGAGTGCAACTTGGCAAAATCATCGGCACCGCTGTCTGTTCGGAAGCAACCGCTGACTTTCTGCTTTATCTTGATTTTCCTAACTCCCCGCTCACTGGCATTGTTCTCGTAAGGCACACTTGGATTGGAGAGAAAGGTAAATAGGTAGTCTTTGACTTTAAGGATACCCCTCTTGAATTTCTCAAACTCGTTATCTAAATGCGTGAGGCTTTCACCCAAGAGGTTCTTCATCTTTGTCTTCAGTACCTTTATCTTTCTAGAGGTAATGTTGTCCTCTCTTCTGAGATTTATAGAGTGTTCTATCAGATGGATGAATCTCCGTGACCAGTTCTGGTTTGGATCCAGTTCGTTCAGATACTTTGCATTCCTAAGAAGATGAGCCAGGCAGACCTGATGGTCCTTAACATTCATCTTGAAGTAGCTCTGATGTCTGTCAGTCACAAGTGTCGAATAGGAAGTCCCTTTGGAAACTTGGAATCTATGGCCTTCTGACCTCGCGATTCTGACTGGAACACGTATAAGCAGGTCGTTCTGGAATATCCAGTTCCAATGCAGATGCTTTCCTACCGTAGCACCAGTTTCATCGGCTCCTACGACAGACGCTGTTTCCAGCCTCTTGCGTATTTCCTCATATGCACAGTCTGCCTTGCCGCTATTCTCTTTGAGTATGTTCTGCACTGTACCCTCACTTATATTCTGGCCGGACAGGTCGGATATAAGTTCTGCAACTTTTGAACGGAATACACTGCACTACATTAAGGTATGTCACCAGTGCACGGAGGTTGTCACCATACTTGATACGACAGTTGGGAGCTTCGCAGTTGTTTACGCAACCGCATTCACAGACCTTCTCGTAATACTGTTCCTCGCAGGTCTCTACGACCACCTTGATATCAACAATTTGTGTCTTACGGATCTTCTGGCATGGTATATCAATCAAGAGCCGACCACAGCATTTACAATAGACGGGTCGTGCTTTACAATTACGTCTGGTTCTGCTATAGTCTGCAGTGTGCCCCTTGTGGCCAGGCTGTCCACCGCTCGGCTTTCCGCTTGGCTTGCGAAGAGACTTTGTCCTGCGCAGCTCACGGGAAGCGATACTTTCTGGGATGGAGGGATACTGCTGTTACTGCTGTTTTTCTCGGGCTTTCCTGGTGTACTTGATGTATCGTCATCAGCTCCCTCGAGTTCCTTGATGCGCTCTTTAGCAACGGCAAGTTCTGCCTTTGTGGAAGCAAGTTCTGTCTTTAGATTATGTATCTCCACGTCCTTCTGGTTAATGACACGGTTGAGGCGTCCGATCTCCTCAGTCTTCTCGGAGTCGGACTTCTCAAGTTTGCGCAGACGCTGGTTTATCTGGCGCAAAACAACATCTATGTCAGTACAGTCGCTTGCCATTTTTTGGTGCAAAGATAAGCATTTTTCTCCACATGGCAAAATCACGATTTACATCCCTTAACGCAGACTTTTGACTTACGGGGAATGCAAAAACGCATCTCCTGGCAGATAATCTGTTGAAAGGCGATAATAGACAAAGGAGACATGTTGGAGGCATCATCGGAAAAGAACTCGTTAAATGAACTGTTTTAAACAGCCTACGTCCTCATCGACTCAATCATTAAAAAGTTTGTAATGATGAAGAAAATAAGCAAAATCAAGTTTATGCTTTATTAACGAGAAGTTTTCTATAGGGGTGCTGAGTAGTTACTCGTAGATAACAATGAGTTAACAAAAGCTAAACGTGTATATTGGGGTAAAGACCCTAACTACAACAACAGTACACTCAATACTGATGAGACTGCTCGTGCAGCAGAGTTTAACTATGTTACAGCAAATACAGACGTAACAGCAAACCCAACTAAACCATTGTACTGCCTCGAGAATACTTTCAACCTTGCAAATATGATGCAGGGACAGACCACTCGCGTCATTTTCAAGGCTAGCTATACTCCAAAAGACTTTACTGCAGCAGATGGTAAGACCTTCTACAAGATCGGTACAAGCGTCGCTCTTTGGAAGCAGAAGGATCTTATGGATCACATCAAGGCTGCTGTTACTAAGGTTATTCCAGGCGCAACAACAGATAATACAACCATCAACCTGGCCGCAAAAGGTAATGATATAACAGCTGCAGGAAATCACGAAATTAAAGCATCAAACATTTCTGTAACAGGACATACTGTTACAGATGCAGAAGCAAAAGCTGTCAGCGACAAGGTGGGTCTCACCCAAAACGCTGGTATCAGCACTTACGCAAATGGAGAGTCTTACTATATCGCTCGTATCAAGCACTTCGGTGATGTCCTGACTCCTTGGAATTCAGGTGCCTATGGTACCGACAATCTTAAACCTCAAATCCGCAACCTATAGGGTTTAGTGGGATTTTGCTTGCAAAACGACGAAATTCATTTTATTGTACATATTTCTTGCACAACAGAAATGTCGCAGACACAAAACCCTTACCCCATAAAGCGACTTGAGGTAATACGCTGGTTTAACCAGAAAAGCATGGTCTTTAACCAAAGTCTGTCTTGAACAGGTTGGCATAAGCATTGTTGTCTGAGTAAATGTTCAATACATGCCTACGTGATGTCTTAATCCATTTCGCAGGAACAGATATGAACTTGAAAACAAAGGTCTTGATTCTGCTGGTGGCACACAATCCAAATTCATGGGTTTTCAATCTCTGCATAATAGCTTTGTAGAAGTTTCTGATGAGAGCTGTCATAAGCAGGAATACAGTATTCTGTGCCATGAACGATTTTGGCAATCGATTCCAGCCAAAGCCATTGTTCATGTCATCGAAGATGCGTTCCTTGCCACCACGAAGATTGTAGAATTCCACGATGTCTCTTGCACTCGACTTGTAATCGTTAGTATACATCTGTAGGTATATTCGCCTTCCCAAATGTCAAGGTCTCTATTCGCCTTTGTCTCTGTATGACAAGACGATACGGTTTTCCTTTCCATTTCTCAACAAGGATAGAATTCAACTCAAACTCAATACCGTTGATTTCAACAGTTTTCCATCCAGTTAAGGCAAACATGGAATCGTAGAAAGAAGAGCATCTGTTGGCACGAATATAAAATGCCTGCAATGAGCCTCTACCATATCTACGATTTCCTCCGAACATGAGCCGCACTCCATGCGGGCACGAGAAATATATATTTCCGAAGCTCCAATCGCTTGAAGATTCTTTCCAAAGTTTCTTTGGTTGAAGCGCACGTTTGTGTTGCCGTCTCTATTTTCAATACCAACAATCATGTCGTTAATGACAGCTACACCTGGACTATAGCCCAAGAACTTCTTGTAGGTTGGTTTTGCATCATACTTCTCTGTTTCAATGAACTGATGGTCAAAGTCAAAATCATACTCTTGACCGGATTTCAATTGACCAGTAGCAAGCAGGGCATTGACCAGTAAGCAGTTCATCTTGTCTGCAGTATTGAAATCATAGGATTTGCCAGAAGCAGACTTATAGGTGATGCTCTTAAAAGTCAGTTCTTCGATAGCACGTAATATGGTGTCTGCGCTGCAAGTGCGAAGAGTTGGATGAAGAGACAAATGTTTCATCAGGTGAGTTGTAACATCCTCAATACATGAGCCACCACAAAGATATACGCACATCAGAGCGTAGAATCTCGCTATATTGATAACCAAACATAGTGCATCTCAATCCCAAGGTGGAATCTATGGTTTGAGCTAAAAGAGCATCAAATTGCTCCATAATCGAAAAAATTCCCCCAAAAGGAGTGAGTTTCTCAGATTTTATTTGTACTTTTGCCATGTCATTCAGAATTTTGTTTGTTTTTATTTTACAACACTAAGATAAGTGAAATTTCTGACATGGCAAAATCCTGAGCAACTTTTTGTTGCTCAGGTGCTTATAAAAAATATTAAATTATAGTGTTGCGGAAATTAGGTTAAATACTTAGGTCGTTATGGTATGCTCCGTAACAACTGGTATGAGTTGAATGTACAAAGCGTTAGCGGTCCTGGTTATCCTGACGTTCCAGACGTTAAGCCTAACACTCCAGACGATGAGGATGACAAGTACATCAAGGTTAGCGTTAAGATCCTCAAGTGGGCGTTCACAGAACGTTGATTTGTAATACACATTATTATATATAGCTCAGCCGCTCTAGCGCTAAGGAGCGGCTGGCTATCTCGGAAGAATAAGAATCTATTTATACACTTTACTTTTTCATAAAACAGATAAGCATCATGGCAAACAAGAAGTTTAACAGTTGGATCAAGAATATATGCATGGGATGGGCTTCATCATGGCTTAACAGCCTGCTAGCAAGCTGCAACGACTTGATGCACGACGACCTGCCTCCTTGTGACATGGGTGTTGACTTGCAGTTCAAGTACGACTACAACGTGCAGCGTGCCGACATGTTCAAAGATCATGTGGGCGGACTCAGCGTATTCGTATACGACGAGCAGGGCAACTTCATTGCTCGCCATGATGCCTATAACGATGCGACATCACAGCCGCTCAAGGACCCTAACTATGCCATGCCAATCAATCTGGAACAGGCAAATACCGCTTCGCCACCTTCGCCTTCCAAAAGAAATACGAAGATGCACTCGCGCAGCCAGGTGCCAAATTCCAGATAGCTCTGCCACAGCAGGGTGACAACATCACCGCCCTCCATGCACGACTCGACCGCGAACAGGGCAAGGTAAACAACCAGAGCCAACCGCTCGATACACTCTGGCAGGGACTCAGCAACGAACTGGTTGAAGTAAAAGACCTGCAGGTTACACGCCATACCATCGGTCTGGTTCGTGATACCAAGCAGCTCACCATCAGCCTGCATCAGACCGACGAGCCTGCCAACATCAATGCCGATGACTTCAGTTATCAGATAACCAATGCCAACGGCGATATCAGTTACGACAACTCTCTCCTCCCCGACGAGGAGTTGACATATACCCCATACTACACCTGGACCACTGAGTTTAAGGATACCGTGGGCAATGTAAAGGAGCGTACCGCTCATGCCGCCCTCATGTTCTCCCGACTCATCTGGCATCCGGCAGAAGAAAACGACAAGAACGCCATCCTCACCATCACGAACAAGACTACTGGCGAAGAGGTGGCACGCATCAATCTTGCAGACTTTCTGGCTCAAGGCCGTGGCGCCTTCGAAGCCCGCCATTATTCAGAGCAGGAATTCCTGACCGAGAGTACGACTACAAGCTCGACTTCTTCCTCCAGGGCAACCAGTGGAAGTATGTGCAGCTCAGCATTTCCATCCTGGATTGGAGCAAGCGCATCCAGCGTGTCGATTTCTAACCGTTTCAGGTGTCAGAGCCCCTTCCGGGCATTTAGCTCATAAGAGTATTTGACTTTAAAAATTAGGAACAATGAAAATACGAGATTTCATTTAAGTTTAGTTAGTTGGTTTATATTGTTGGTTACAGTAAGTTGCTCTGACGAACTTGGAGGCGAGCGCACTCCCATTTCGTCAGAAAGCAACTTGCATGTACTCGTGCCAACCGTGCTCAGCAGCCGCGGCACCAATCCCGACGATGCTTCCGGCCTTCCTACCTATAATGCCACGGTAGATGAATGCCAGATCAACGACCTGAGCCTCTATGCTTTCCCTACAGGAAATGAAGGCAAGCTCCTGGTAGAGACGCTCCCTGCCCCACTGGCTTCGATGATGCTGGAGGAGCATGTAGCTAACTATCAGCTCAATATCGAGCCGGGCACTTACCATATCTATGTGGTTGCCAATATGAACAAGGTGTTGAGCGGTCAAACTATCCAAACAGAAGATGATCTCAAAAAAATAGTACTCGATTACAGACCTACAAGTACACCAGGTATGCCTGTATACCAATATCCCGATGATTTACGAACCAGAGAAGGATGCCACAGGCAAACTCGCAGAAACCGAGATTAAAGCAGCGGGTGATAAATATACCGAGGTAGCAGCTAACCTGAAGTTTACATGCGTAAAGGTTAAGCTGAATCTTATCTTCGATCCAAATGACGCAGAAGTTGCAACCAATTTCGGAGGCAAGCCCTTTAGCATCAACAGTATTTCAGCCGAGAAACTCTCCTTTTACCCATCTTTACTGGGGCGGTAAATTCGAGGCTCCTTCTTGGGCAGATAAAGATGCAATAGATCAGATCTTACCTATAATTGACAGATCTTATTCAGATTCAGCAATGAGATAATGATGAAATGGTTTCCAGCAGACGTATTATCTTCCTGAGCGATATATCTCATCAGAATCCGACCGCAGTTATCTTACCATCAATGGTAAGGTAGGAAATTCTGCAGTCAACAATTATCGTATCAATCTGGGTCATAAGAAGGATGAAAGCAGCACCACACCCGTATTCCCTCGCGGTACCTTCTATGAGATTACTGGTGCTATCAAGACCCTCGGTAATATGGAGCTGGATTGCAAGGTAAGTGTAAAGCCCTGGAAGACAGTACCAATAGATGCCGACTTCAACCATACTACATTGTGGGTAAGCAAGACGGAGGCTAATGTTACGTCAACGACAAACGATTATATCACATATAATTCGAATGCAGGCACAGTAGGGTTTGGATGCGATACTAAAATAAACTCAAAAGACATCATCATTGGCACCAAACGTGGTAAAGACGCTAATGGTAATGATAGTATAGAGTTTCGCGTGAATCCAAATATCCCAATCAATGATTATGCAGGAAATGAGCGAAAAGGCACTGCTAAGTTTTGGCTCAAGGCAAATAATCTCAAGAAATATATAGATGTACATTATGATGTTACACCTTATCTGGATGTTACAAAAGAACTTGTCATCTACTATAATAGTACAGAGCCAAAAAATAATATAAGAGCCATCAAATGGGATACTAACCTTGGTGGTATTGTGCTGGATAAAATTACAGATAAAAAAGGTAGCTCTATCATCAAAATGAGCGTAAATTCATCGGATGATGCAACAGGAACATTCATGGTTACAGCTACGAAAGATCCTGTAACAACCACCATTCATGAATTCAAGGTAACGTCAAAAGATGATGGATCTAAGTTTCAGACTGTTCGTGTAACAGTTAGTCCTCCTATCGGTGACTACCGTATCTATTTCAGAGCAATCAATGACCGAAGTAAATATAACGGAGGTAACGGTTCCGATAATTTCCAGGGAATCTTACCTGAAGAAGGTACAAACAACTGGAGCGATGGATGGAATGAGGATGCAAAAGATACAAGTGATCCAATAACAAAAAGCCACTACATCTATGTTTATACCCAGATAGGTGAAACAGAAGATGCCGTTACAGGAAAAGGTTGGGTTTTTACGAAAGAATCGGACGATAGAAATGGATGGCCTGGAGTAGAAATGGTGGCCGACGAGACTAACACCGGATGGTATTACAAAAACTTCCCTGTAGATGCGAAGTCTGTATTAAATACAAATGAATCAAAAGGTCAAAGAACTATTAAGCCAGGTGAGACATTGATTACGTTCAGTAATAATACATATCAAGATCAAGGATATAGTTTACACCGTTGTCCTCATCATCTAGAGCCGGGTATTCCTCTCTTCGATTATGAAGATCGTGAAGGATGGATTGTCTATGATCCTACATCCGACCCTATATGGAGTGTACATGATGATATGCCTGAAATTGAGAACATAGAGTTCAAGGTATATACCCAGTTTGAGCTTTTTGGATGGTATAAGGTATATGGTATCGCATCAGGAGAAAACCAGTTTACCATTTGGGATACTAAAGCCAAAAAGCTGGAAATGCGAGAAGGTGGGAAAAGATTGGTATAAAACAACCATCAAGTTGAAAGCAGTAAAGGGAACACGAAAAACATCCTCCTGAAAAAGGAAGACAACGATAAATCTCCTACTATTACACTCTTCGATGGCAATAGCTACGAGAAGTATGGCGACACTGGTTATTACCAAGGAGACAAATGGCATCAAGGTAAGCCTAATGGCGTAACTGAATAAATAATATTGGAAAAATGAAGAAGATAAAGCATTTAATGATATGGATGGGATTGCTCCTAAGCCTTGTTTCCTGCAAGGATACGATGGAGGCTATCGGACTCGGCGGGGATGAAATCCCTGCCGAGGGGGTAGTCTTGAACATTGAGTTGCCCAACTTCTCCGAAAAGAAAATTAATACTAGAGCGGGGGCTACAGAAAGCATAGGTAAGATTACTGCTGTGTTTTATGGCAAAAGCAATACTTACAAAGGTATGGCGAATGTCAACATTGTAAGCAAGAATACAGACGGAACGTATCAGGCAAAAATCAGTAATGTCCCATCTGGAACAGTTACTGTTCATCTGGTAACAAACGTAAGCAATCTCGAAGAGACAGAAGCAGAAGATTTGCAAAACATTGCGTTAGCTACACCTAGAACAATAGATACAAGCAGCCCAGTATGTTGGGGTAGCGTATCTTTAACGGAGCTCTTGGATGGTACGGCAAATGTCAGTTTGTATAGACAATATGCCAAGGTTACCTTGAAAGTAGCTGATGCGGTAAAGACTGCTTTCCATGAAGAAGATGCTGGTCTTATCATCAATCATGCAGCTGCAAAGAGTGCTATCGCCCCTGCTGGTTATACAGAACCAACCGATGCCTTAGCAGAGACAACAGAGTTTAGTAGCACAGATTTCGGCGATGGAACAAGCCGTGAAGTAATGGTAACAGAAACATCTGCAGGTAAAGCTTTCGCTATCATCAAGGCAAAATACAACAATGTAGAAGGTTACTATAAAGTGGGGCTCTACAAGGATGCAACAACCAAGAAGAATCAGTATGCCCTCTTGAGAAACCATAACTATATCATCACCGTAACCAAGGTGAATGACTATGGTTTCAAATCTTTGTCTGAAGCTATCAAGGCTGAACCGGAAAACAGATTGGTGGCAGATGTTGTAGATGACAATCCTGCCATCACCAACATGATAGCTTGCAAGGATTACGAACTGGGTGTTAGCGATAATTTGTCCCTCAAGGCAACAGCTACTGAAGCAAAAATCACTTTGGTCACTACGCTCAAATCTGCAACATATGGTGTAAATATCAATGATAGCAGGGATAGCTGGATCAAAAGCTATACTCAGGAGGGTGAAGGAATTACAACTCCTGAAAGTGGTAGCCTGTCATCTTCTGGCAAAAAATATCTTTTGAAGTTTACGCTGGTTCCAAACACTCATGAAACCCCAAGAACAGGAACGGTTACGATATCATCTGGTGATCTCAAACTTGATGTGAAGATAACCCAGGCTGGTTTCAATTTTATGAGAGACGACCCTAAGCGTAAAGTCATCATGTTTGAAAATGACAGTGAGTATAAATCAGACTATTTTGCCTGGTTGGATAAGGAGGTTAAAGGAATCAGACCAGATCAAATGCAAAACGTAAAAAGAAATGATGGTCTTCATTTTACTGTAGGAAAGAATGCCTACAGTTATAAGATTCCTAAGCTGACAGGGGATAAACTTACAGATAACGATAGCCATTTCACTGTTAGCGATGACGGACGTTACTGGAAAGTGACGTTGGCAGATAAGCACGATAATAATTATAATCTTTGGAAAGGCACCTTTACGATAAAAAACGCAGCTGGTATCAACATCACCTACACTGTTTATCATACTGGTATCTTCCATGAGATAACAGAAAATATGGCAAACAAATATGAATTAGCAGAGGGTGGTGATGACAATCTTAAGATAAAAGGTATGTTCTATTATGGTGTAGTGAAGGTGCAGGGACAAACTAAAACCTACATCATGCTTGACCGTAATCTGGGTGCTACCGACAATAGTCCTTATGCACCAGACGTCAACGAACTTAAAGACCATAAAGGTGCTATCGGTGGATACTTCAAGATTTCAGAGGATAAGAATAAATCAGATGTCAAGCAGGGGAATCTATCCTCTACTCTATCTCCTGAAGGCTTTGAAATACCAGAGAAATCGGTGTTTGAAGACTTGATTGCAAATGGTACGCTTAAAACAGAGGTACGCCATACTGTTCTTGGAGAATCGTACTATTGTACATTTATGAATACAACAAGCTCTGAGTTGAAAACCATCTATCTGCCATACGGAGGATATCTGGAAGGTGAAAGCCATAAATATCCAATGCACGTGGTCTTTTGGACCAAAACACTAGTCTCTGGAACACAAGGATTCAGTGGAGGAAGTCCGGAATATGGTTACTGGTATAACTATTTCGACGTGTACAACGATAAGAAGGGTTTTTCCAACGTACGTTTCGTGAGTGGTAGTAATGGAAATAACACCCATCGCTACAAGGCGATGCCATTACGATTGATCAGTAAGACAGTATTAAAGAATCCTACACTTTAATATAAACAAGAGAAATCCACAGCAGGCACTCAAGCCAGCTGTGGATTTCTTGATTCTTAGCTTCTCTCAAATCTGCAACTTCATTTCATCAATACGAACGCCAAAATCATCCATATAGCGTTTGTATATATAAGAGGCAACTTGTAATATTCCCATCATAGTCATTATTCATCTTATAGTTTATTGCCGCAAAGTTCCGCTTTTTTATTGAAACCACCAAAGAAAACCACAATAAATCTGCAAGTTATATCAATCCAAAACGTTTCAACAACTTCATGGAAATATTCTCATAAGAACAAATAGCCTTTTTTATTTCTACCAAATCATTCTTATTAATTTTTCCCTTCATCTTATCTATTGAAAACAATTCTGCAAATCGTTCCTTTGAAATTCTTTTAAAATCAGAGCAATCGACAAATCTATCTTGGTCACCCAAAAACTCATACTCAGAAGCCTTCAATAAATAGTGCAATTTCCTTCTACTTTCAGGAAGGTGCTTATTGATTTCTGAGTTGATAAGTACAAAACCAATCGCATTTCCTTCTTGGTCTTTACCCACAACTACAAAGGACTTCTTTCTCCCTTCATCTCCTTTATTTTTAGGAATAATACCTTCTCCTTTTGTCAGGCAAAGACGATAAACTTCACCCTCCTCAACTGTATCAAGGAGTAAGTTTTGAAGCTGATTATCATTTCCCAGCAATTCTTTGAAGTTCACCATAGCCTAAGCCTCCAAAATAGAATCTATAAATTCCTGTTCCTGGAGATACTCTAAAAACTCATTAGAAGCATCACCTGCTTTTGCAATATTCAGAGAGGTCATAACAGCATTATGATTTTTATCCCATGCCTCATGCCAGGCAGAATCATGAGATAGCTCAGACAAAGTCTTGGTATCCATATCTTTGTATTTATCAATGGCAGCATCCAACGCTTCTATCTCAGCTTTACTCAATTCGTCCAAGTCAGGCTTTTCGCCAGCTTTCACAAAAAACCAAGCGCATTCCCCACCAGCAGGTAACAAAGAATCGCTAATAGCTTTGACATCCTTATTGTTTCCCTTGCCATTCATTAATTTCAAGGCATCATAAAGATGAGAGGGAACCGGTCCGTGTTCCATGGCGATAAAAGTATCCTTAACTAAATGTTGACCATATTTTGCATAGAGATTCCTTTCCGCAAAATAGATAATCTTAAACAAATGAATGAAATCCGTTTCACCACATTTGTCTAAGACATACAAAGCTACCGCTTTAAGCTTAGCGATATCCTCCGCCGACATTTTATTCATACTTCTCATAATCAATTCCTTCTATATTTAGCACTTCTGCCGCAAAAATACGCTTTTTCCTCGAAACCACCAAGAAAATCACAAGAAATTTGCAAATTATCAGCAGATAACCACGAAAATCTGTAAACGTAACTACTCAGCACCCCTATGGGCATGAGTAATCGTCTTACTGTTGTACTACAGCAAGAATTGCATTGAATTTAGAATTTCCGTTCTTCATAGCAGTTTCAGCAATGGAGTGCAACTTGGCAAAATCATCGGCACCGCTGTCTGTTCGGAAGCAACCGCTGACTTTCTGCTTTATCTTGATTTTCCTAACTCCCCGCTCACTGGCATTGTTCTCGTAAGGCACACTTGGATTGGAGAGAAAGGTAAATAGGTAGTCTTTGACTTTAAGGATACCCCTCTTGAATTTCTCAAACTCGTTATCTAAATGCGTGAGGCTTTCACCCAAGAGGTTCTTCATCTTTGTCTTCAGTACCTTTATCTTTCTAGAGGTAATGTTGTCCTCTCTTCTGAGATTTATAGAGTGTTCTATCAGATGGATGAATCTCCGTGACCAGTTCTGGTTTGGATCCAGTTCGTTCAGATACTTTGCATTCCTAAGAAGATGAGCCAGGCAGACCTGATGGTCCTTAACATTCATCTTGAAGTAGCTCTGATGTCTGTCAGTCACAAGTGTCGAATAGGGAAGTCCCTTTGGAAACTTGGAATCTATGGCCTTCTGACCTCGCGATTCTGACTGGAACACGTATGTAAGCAGGTCGTTCTGGAATATCCAGTTCCAATGCAGATGCTTTCCTACCGTAGCACCAGTTTCATCGGCTCCTACGACAGACGCTGTTTCCAGCCTCTTGCGTATTTCCTCATATGCACAGTCTGCCTTGCCGCTATTCTCTTTGAGTATGTTCTGCACTGTACCCTCACTTATATTCTGGCCGGACAGGTCGGATATAAGTTCTGCAATCCTTTGAACGGAATACACTGCACTACATTAAGGTATGTCACCAGTGCACGGAGGTTGTCACCATACTTGATACGACAGTTGGGAGCTTCGCAGTTGTTTACGCAACCGCATTCACAGACCTTCTCGTAATACTGTTCCTCGCAGGTCTCTACGACCACCTTGATATCAACAATTTGTGTCTTACGGATCTTCTGGCATGGTATATCAATCAAGAGCCGACCACAGCATTTACAATAGACGGGGTCGTGCTTTACAATTACGTCTGGTTCTGCTATAGTCTGCAGTGTGTGCCCTTGTGGCCAGGCTGTCCACCGCTCGGCTTTCCGCTTGGCTTGCGAAGAGACTTTGTCCTGCGCAGCTCACGGGAAGCGATACTCTTGGGATGGAGGGATACTGCTGTTACTGCTGTTTTCTCGGGCTTTCCTGGTGTACTTGATGTATCGTCATCAGCTCCCTCGAGTTCCTTGATGCGCTCTTTAGCAACGGCAAGTTCTGCCTTTGTGGAAGCAAGTTCTGTCTTTAGATTATGTATCTCCACGTCCTTCTGGTTAATGACACGGTTGAGGCGTCCGATCTCCTCAGTCTTCTCGGAGTCGGACTTCTCAAGTTTGCGCAGACGCTGGTTTATCTGGCGCAAAACAACATCTATGTCAGTACAGTCGCTTGCCATTTTTTGGTGCAAAGATAAGCATTTTTCTCCACATGGCAAAATCACGATTTACATCCCTTAACGCAGACTTTTGACTTACGGGGAATGCAAAACGCATCTCCTGGCAGATAATCTGTTGAAAGGCGATAATAGACAAAGGAGACATGTTGGAGGCATCATCGGAAAAGAACTCGTTAAATGAACTGTTTTAAACAGCCTACGTCCTCATCGACTCAATCATTAAAAAGTTTGTAATGATGAAGAAAATAAGCAAAATCAAGTTTATGCTTTATTAACGAGAAGTTTTCTATAGGGGTGCTGAGTAGTTACCTGTAAACGATAAACTATTAATCTTTATTAAATTATGAATACTATCGCCCCATTTTACGCCATAATGATGTATATTTGCAATCAGACTGATTATCAATTAAACATTATAGGCTTATGGCACAGACAGCAATGACAGTCCGTATGGACAAACAGCAGAAAGCACAGTTTGATAAACTCTGCGAACAGTTCGGTATGAGTGCGAATACCGCCATTAACATCTTTGTTAAGGCAGTAATTCGCAGTAAGAGCATTCCATTCTCCATTCAAGCAAAGAATGAAGAAGAAGATGAAGTGACTGCGAAAGCTAAGGCTGCGTTCAAGCAACTTAGAGCTAAAGCAGAAAGAGGTGAAACCCCAGAGCTCACGCTTGATGAAATCAATGAAGAAATCAGAGAAGTCAGACGATTAAGAAAAGAACGCAATGGTATATGCAGTCATTGATACAAACATATTTGTATCAGCCCTTATCACCCACAACTCAAATGCTTCAACAGCAAGAGTTCTTGAAAGTTTGTTCCTTCATCGTATTATACCTTTATATAATGATGACATTATAAAAGAATACGATGAAGTGCTTCATCGCGCAAAATTCAAGTTGTCAGACGACCAAATCTGCACAGTTATAGAACTTGTAAAGCAAAACGGAATTGATTCGTCCCGTTTTCCTTATGCTGGCGAAATGCCAGATGAGGACGACCGAGTCTTCTATGAAGTCTGCCTGAGCAAGGAAGATTCCTTCTTAGTAACAGGTAACCTCAAACACTTCCCAAAAGAACCGCAAGTGATTACAGCAGCAGAAATGATGGAAATCTTAGACAACGAACTATAAGATGTCATTACAGCAGGTGTCGCCAGCTCTCGTAGTAGGCGACACCTGTAACCACGCTAACGAGGTGGTATCATTTGATTGATGCAAGCGGTACTGTTAGAGTGCTATAATTATCTCATTGTTTCTGTTTCATCATTGGTGTAGTTGATAATTTACAGGAGTGATTTCTCCATGTTGTTTGGCTCACGAGTCACAGCCATCGGCTCTCCTTCAAATGGTGTCTCTGGCATCAAGTCCATCAACTTCTTCTTCATCCCCCGATGATTGGGGTATTGTCCTGCTGTCTCTTTGATATAACGGCATACCTCCTGGCGTTTCTCCTCGGTCGCTCCATCTTGGCGCGATACCGTTGCTTCTCCATAGACCGTTTCCGCTGCTCGTCCCATTTGATCCGCAACAGCTTTTCTTCCCTTATCTGGAGTTCAATATCTCAGAATTAGGTGTATTCATCACCTCTTTCTTCAGATGCTTCTTGATGACTTTTTTCAGATAGTGTCGCCATGCCTCCTTGTTCTCTTCGGTAACGAATGGCGGGCATTGCTTTCCGTAGAAGGTGTGCCAGGTGAATGGCTCGAAGTCGAGATACTAGAGGAAAGATTTATGTTGTGGGTTATTTTGTTTCATTATTTTCCTTTTCTTCTTGTTTAGCTAATTCTGCAAGTTTTTTCAATTCGTTAAAATCTTCAGAACTTGTCTTTTGAGACATACTTACCCATTTTTCAATAGGTATCCCCAAACCATACTCGCCTTCTTCATCAATATTTTCTCTAGGTTTTTCTTTCGGCTCATGTCTCAATGGTTGAATCATATCAGCAGAAGCATCAACATTATATAAAGCAGCCCCAGTAAGTTTTTGTCGTTCCAAAGTTTGATTATTAGATGATGATATCAAATTCTTTTCCCCTGCCAAACAATAAAACATACATTTTCCACTTTTTGCCAAATAAGTATTAAGAGCAGACCTTCTAATAAGAAAGCAATGACATCTTTCTCCATTAATTGATCTAGTTATCGCAACAATATCATTATTGATCTTATCTCTAACGATTCCTCGTTCTGCTGTATATAACCCGAGTCTTTCCATTATATCAGGAGAAGGAGCAAAGACTGTTGATGCTATATTTCCTTCATTAACTATACCTCTATAATCTTCTTGCAATTCTGCTTCGTAAGTCAATTCTACATCACAAGGTATTTCTCTTTCAACATATCCATCTTCATAGAGTGAAGACTTGTAAGAATTTGCCCAAGGATAATCATTCCAAAGATAATCAATAGAACCTGTCGATTCTGGCATCCATCTTCCATAGAAATTGGCAGTTCTTGCCCATTCAGCAAAAACGGACTTATTCTCTAAATCTACTAGACAAGTGTTATAATACAAGAAACGCTCTCTAATTTGTTCTTTTTCAATATCATCATTTTCTTTTCTTGTATCGTATCCTTGAAGTACGACCCATTCACATCCGTCACGATCAACTTGAATCGGTTCAAAAGGAGGCATACCCTTCTCTTCGTTTTTCCAAGTTTCCATGCTCAGTTCCATTGTTGAATCTTTAGAATATTCATCAAATAAATCCTTTACAACATCATCCAATGAGTCGTTCTCTTAAAGCAATACTGCGTTAAATTAACATTTAATCGTCTGTAAATCAATAACTTATATTAAGAAATTCTTATGAAAACTTAACTATAAAAGTTGGTCAAGTCGCTGATTTTCAGTAACTTTGCAAATCACGACAAACGCAAAATTATATGAATACAGGACTTGACCAATATATGGATATCTTTAAAGATGCAGTTGAAGATTCGGCTGCAAAGTTAACAAAAGTTTCGAGAAAATACTCATCGAGGTGATAATTTTGTTCATGGTAATACCAAGAAAGATAAATTTCACCCAAATGGGGAGGTATGGCTCGCATGTTGAGCAAACCTATCGCAACGCATTCGGCTTAAAAAGTCGAAAAGCATTGACTGGCTCAAACTTAATGTCTCACTTGCCAAGCGCTTCTTTGGTAAACAGGGAAGATGGGCTATTGCCATTGATCCCAGCTACATCAGCAAAGCTGGCAAGAAGACTCCACATATCGGTCGTTTTGGTCGGGATGTGCACAGTCTGTTAAACATGGTCTCGAAATCATGGGTATTGGCCTCATTGATATTGATGCCAAAGACTGCATGATGTTAAAAGCACATCAGTCGCTAAGTAATAAAGAACTGAGTCTTAGAAACAAGACTATGGTAGATTTCTATATCAGCGTCATTAAGCGTTACCGCAAGGAACTTCTTAAACTCTCAACCCTCATAGTTGCAGATGCTTACTTCTCTACAAGTACATTTGTTAATGGGATAAAAAAAGAAGGGTTCTCTTTGATAAGCCGCTTTCGTGACAATGCTTGTCTCTTTTATGTCTATGCTGGTCCACGTACTGGAAAACGTGGTCGCCCCAAGACCAAGGATGGCAAGATTAATATGAAGAATCTTGACCTCACTCGAATGGAGAAGATGGAGATGAAAGATATAGAAGGAACAGCTTATACTTTGATAGCCTATTCCAAGGCACTCAGGTGTAAAGTTAGACTTGTCATCTGGCAGATGCCGAATGGCAAGAAGAAACTATTCTTCTCTACAGACACCTCACTTTCGGGTGAAGAAGTACTTCTTTATTATAGAACCAGGTTCCAGATCGAATTTTGCTTTCGTGACGCCAAAGGCTATACTGGTCTTATGGACTGCCAGGCTCGCGATAAGTGGAAACTCGATTTTGCTTTCAATGCTTCGTTCACATCACTAAATGTTGCCAAGGTAACTATGAAGGAGATGGGAATGGAATATTCTATGTCTTCATTTAAGTCACTGATGACCAACATTTATCTGGTGAAACGAATTTTTAAAGCAAGCGGGTACACCCCGAACCGAACTTTAATTAGCAAGATTTTCAAAGATCTCTCGTGCTTACAGCGTATAGCTGCTTAGCACATTATTGAATTATTAACGAACTATTGTTAAAGAAGGGTCCAAATAAATATGATTAGATACTAACCAAGGATAGTTGACCGCCCAAAATTCCTTATTTCGTGACCATTTGTCTTTACATAGTTTACAAGTATCTAAAAGATAGGCATAAACTTCGCTCAAACCAATCCATTGGTATTTCTTTCCTATTCGTTCAGTTTCATGAAAATACCCAGATTCGTATGGTACATAGCTATCATATTCGTCCAATGTTTCATTCCATCCATATTTGTTTTTTATTAGCAACGCAATAGCTTTTGAAGTTTTCTTAATGGAAACAGGCATTCCATCCATTATAAATTTGTCTAACTCATCAGATGTATTTCCTCCCATAATATAACGATAGAAGTCCCAGACAAACAAGGAACGGTGCAAACTATCTGCACCATGATTTGTTCCAAAGAAATTCTCTGGAATGTTTTCGTTTGGAATATTCTCATATGGATTACTCTTTGGTACATTATATGGAGGTTGTGCTGCAGTCCAATATGTATTGTCACCTGAAAGATGCCATTGCCATTCCAATATTTTTAGTGTCCAATGTCGTATGACAAAATCATTAGGAGCTAGCCCATGAGGAGAATACAATAATTCTACAATTTTCTTACTGATAGACAAATTACTGGTTCTTATTCTTACAATATATCCATAAATGGCAGCATACAAGCCTTGCAAGACATAAGGATCATTTACCTCTTTGAAAGCATCAATCAAGAATAATACACTATCTACTGAATCTATCTCTTCCAACTGATTGATAATATGCCTTAATGTTGGGAAACGTACACTTGGATAAGAAGCACTTAACATCCAGACTCCAAATATTAGCAAAGACTTTCTACTTATCCCTTTGTTATTCCACAACGTCTTTAACTCATCATTTATATAATAGAAAGAATTTGCTGATGCAGACCATATCGTATCTCTTTCGCTCATCCTCATGGAAAGTAATTTACCATGGAACTCGCTTATCACAGTTTCATTGTGGCTTATCAACAAATTAATGAATACATGAGGCTGAAGAAAATCGGGATGAGTATCCAATATTTCCTTCATTATTGTACCATCTGTTTTCATATGGTCATTAGCCACATTTCTGAAAGCCAAACTCTCAATAAACAAACGGGTCAATTTTCCATTTATAATATCCTTTTGATGCCATAATCTTACAGGAGGATTCCAAATAGACAAAAATGCCTTTATGAAGTTGAAGATTTTTGTACTATCTATGAATGTTTGATATTCTGCATAAGTAAAATCAATAAGCCGACAAAGAAACTTTAGTTTGGAATAGTCGTCATCTTTATGTTTCAAAAGAACGTTGGCTTTCAAATAGTCTCCCATACTATCATATTCAAAGGTTATCCATTCTGTGCCATCATACGTCTTGTATTCCATAAGCAAATTAGCTTTGAGAGTATTGTTGAGTAAATCATTGCTCCACATTCTGTATGGACATAAATGGTAAGAATAAGATTTCACCTTTTCTCTTGACACATCTCCACATTGTAAATTCCACAAAGAATAATAAGCGATTTTGTCCAAAAGGCATTTTGTATAATTCATACGAGGATCAACATCTGCACCGACAGAAACGCTATGGTTTCGCTTGTATATGTAGCTATTATATATTTTTATTATATCGGGAGATTCCAACTCTTTATAAAAGAATTCACTATAAGCTTCACAAAAGATTTTCAAGAATAAAGGATTACTAAAAGCTTGTATCTGATTAAAATCATCAAAGTCCCTATCAATATCATAATATTTGAAAAATTTCGCTACTGCATCTCTAACATTATTAAAACCATGTATTAGCAATTGTTCAAAACCTTCAATTGTCTTGTTCCAAACATCTGTAAGCCCTGCTTGTTTTCGAATGGAAACTATGATTTTAATTCGATTCCATTTTTCTAACTGCTTAAATAATATCGGAAGTTTCTCTTGCCAGAAATACATACCTGCACCTTCATTGATGGCATCAATAATTAATATGGCATACTTCTCTTCTTTCTGCATTTTATCGTTAAGCAGATCAAAAGAGTTGGGTTGTTTCTATTTTAATTTTCTCAAAATGGTATCCAAAGGCATTTCATTTCCAGAGAAATCGGTTCCAAAAACAGATATACATTTTCTTTCTTATACAATTTTTCTGAAACCTTACATAAGGTAAAAGTCTTACCACATCCTGCTTCACCTATGACAGCTAATCCTTTTTTGCTAAGAAGATTAAGATTGTCAAGATATTGTTTAACCTTAAATATAATGCCAGATATTTGTTCTCGTTCTTTTGCTGTAAACAAATGTATAGAGGAATTAGTATCATGATTATCTCGTAAGTTCTTAAACTTATCAAACTCATCCATAAATTCCTTTGTGATGACCAGCTTTTCAAAATGCTTTTTGCGGAACTTTTCTAATTCTAACTTTTTCTTCTCCGCTCTTATCTTTTCGGAAAAGTTCTTGAAATCAGATACAATTCTATCCAGATCTTCATCAAATCCAATCCCTGCAAACCATGATATTGTCTTTTCCGTATCTTCATCATCAACTTGTAAATCACGAGAGAATCTGCTTCCGGCTTGTTCTTGTGCTTTCAATATATGCTTGAAACATGTTCCAAGTCCGAAATCAGAAGTGTCTTGTAAGTCTGCATTAGCCTCAAACTTTATTCCTTTTTCTTTCAGATTATCCATAACAGAATGAATCGAGGTGTATCCTAAAGAGTTATAAAGTTCGTCTGTTACGACTCCCACAACAGAACCAAAATCATTGATAACAGGTGAACCCGACATTCCCATATAGGTAGACAATGCCAATGTATCTATTCTTCTGACAACAATATCAAATTGATTTGGAATGCTTGGTACGGATCGGACATTCATCACAGAGAACGAAAAGGCATCAATACCATTACCTAATTCCTCTGGATATCCGACAATAGACAAAACTTGCCCTTTTCTACAATCAGAAGCCAATAATTGGAGTGAAGTGCATTCATTCGTATAGTCAACACAGTTCAGAATAGCAATATCCTTACCTTTTGCCAGTTCCTCACAAGTGCATTCCTCAGTTATGCCATTTACACTTATAAATATATCACTTTCGTCAGCAACGTATTCTGCTACAACATGAAATGCTGTCAGCAATTTCGTTGGTGAAATGAAGAAGGCTGTTCCTCTTTCACTTCCACACCAGACTGGAACCACAATACTTCCAGCAACATCCTCAATATTCAAATGTGTATTCATTTTCATTGGTTAGTTTTGCCTTACAGCTTTCTAAGAGTTCTTTATATTCATCTTTTATCAAATATTGAAGTTCGGTAAGATTCTGTATTCTGTTATAATGAACCGTGTGGGATTGAATTCCATCCTCAATAGGATGAAGTATGATTTTCGCCAACGTTTCATAGTTGGGGCCTTCATCTTTCTTTCCTCCAATTAGGAAATAGTGTTCAGAGTCAACTAGTAGGGATAGTTCATTACTCATATTGTTTTTGCTTCCATGATGCGGTATCTTGATAGCTTCAAACAAAATATAATTATCATCGTAGTGCTTCTTTATCGCTTCACACAATTGAGAGGCAATAGCATCACCACCCAATAATATTCTCTTTCCATTGAACTCCCATACCAAGGCCAATGAAGCTTTGTTGGGTGAAGTAATACCAGCCTCATTCGGATTTGCAGCTGCTTTTTTCTGCAGAAACGATTTGGTTATCTTAGATGAACTTATTGGTATCATCTTTTTTATTTGTGGCTTCGATGCAGCTATCCTTAAAAGCATCTCCCAATAAGCATCTTGATTTTCAAATGCTCCTTGTGGTGGTCTTGAGTGAACGCATTTCACATATTCCTTTACAAAGTAATCTTTCAGATTATCCCATGCTTCACTTGATGGAGATAAAACGAAGAACTGCCCCCATTTTGTATCGCTCCCAACATTCATAGTGTCACCTTCTATAAGTATTTTCCTGTTCCACGCTTTAAACCATTTGTCATTTGATTTCAACAACAGACTGAGAAGCGCAGCTTGAGGAGCACTTATTTTGGTATTATTCGGAATAGGTGCCAAATGTATGTTTGCAACATATTGATCTAACAGTTCCTTATCTTCTGTCGGAATTTTGGCGGTTGTATTTTCATCATAATTCTGGAAACAATTGAATATAATCTTACCAATTTCTAAGTTTCCAAATTCTAAAAGCATTTTAATAATGCCTGCAATATGATCATCATCATAGTGGGTTACAATGAGCATATCAATTCTCATTCCAAGACCATGTTCTACAAATGCCTTAATCTTTGGCGTAAAAACTCCACAATCAATCATGATGTGAAAACTTTCACCACTCTTTTCATCCTCTAAAATCAGAAAAATACAATCACCACATCCTGATTGAAATGTTCTAACCTTTGCTTTCATAGTTCAAAGTCTTTCTAAGTCGTAGTTATCAACATACACTTTTCTGTCTTAACCGAGCCATTTTTATAAATGCATCATCATTCAGATTAGATACATCTATTAAACTGCTACAATGAGTATATAATGATAGAAGCGAATTGAAAATATCTTTCTCTTTAGGGAAGACCTCTATCAAATGTGTCAAAAGATTGTCCCCATGCATAGACATGCCTCCCAAAATGGCGTTTTTATAATGATAATCCCATTCTATGTTACCATTTCCATAAAATATCACCAATCTACATAATAAATTCAGACAAGTATCTTTATCATCCTTCAGGAACTTTTCGAAACATTTATTCCAATGCTCCCTCATATCATAATCACATTGTATATGTTGAATTGTGTCTATTTCTTGTATACCTAGTTTTCCTTTACTTTTGGCCACTTTTTCCTTGAAAAATCTGTCTGCCAATATAATATTCGTGTCATCTATGTACTTTCTATCGAACATAAAATAGCCAATTTGATTTGACATGACATTCAAGCAGACTAACAAGATATTGATGTTAGAATAAGTCATACACAACTGAGTAAAATCATCTTGTTTGGCTTTCAACCTAGCCTGGCTGTATCTTTCATATATGCAAGCAAGCACATTGAACAACTTTTGTCTGCTTGTTTCCCAACCTTCATAACCTGCCAAAGACCTTATCATGCTGTAGTTGGGCAAATTCCTCCCATACTTATAGGATAACTCCATAAAAATGAAGAAACGTTTAAGGATATAAGTCTCCTTATGTTTTTTCACATATGGTATAGCATATGTAAACTCTGACAAGAAAAGTTCATCTCTTTTAGTCTTAAATATATCAACAAGTTTGTTGTAATATATCTTCTTTTCTGAGTTTAGCATATCGACAACTTCAATCCTTGGCACCATATAGCTTGCATCAGTATTTGAGAAATACTTGAAAAACATATTATGTCGGCAGATACGATTGGAAGCTACATTTTGTGAGCCTTGACCAAACATAAGATTCATAAGTTCTGGTATGATGTCATTAGAAGTAATCATAGTTTTCACTACCGTCTCCGCAAACTCTGGTATTTCAACTTTTTCAGATCGTCTCTCTTCATATGGTGGATTAATATCATTAACTCGTATACTTTCAACTTGTCTTAAAGCCTCCTTTTCCTCCCTCTTTTGAATAATATTCAAATCTCCTTTCCATTGAAGCAATATGTCATTTCCTGAGCGTACTACATCTAGCAGATTCAGACTATGATCTCTCAATTGCAAGTAATATTCCATATTCAATGTCTGAACCATTGTCAACAGGAATAAATCAAAGAGATTCAGCTGTCGTATATCTTGCATAGAGTCGATGGCAAGAAAGTAAGAATTCACAAACCGATATACTTCTCTCATATTAGAGAAGGCATCCCTAATGTAGACCACATTACGGATTTGTGATACATACAATGCTCTCGTTTTTTCATCTATTTCAAGTTCTTGGTATTTTCTATCCAATAATTTCAGTAATTCCTCGAAGGCAACGTTCTCATTCGCTGGTAATTGAAACTCCAAGTTGAAGAATTTCTTCAGATACTCCTCTGCATTGTCGATATTCAAGCTATTCAACATTCTTTTTAGATGAAGATTGTCTGCTGCAACAATATAGAACACATTAGGAAAATCTGCAGTATCGCGAATGATTTTTAAAACCATCATTAACTCCTTGTCTTGTAAACGGTCCACATCATCGATGGTAATAATAACTGGACGGTCTATCGCCATCAACTCATCCCTTATCTGGTCATGAGTAGTTTTTAATGTACTTTTTTCCTTCAGAAATGGATCAAAGCTTAGAGAGAAACCATTCGCTTCATATTTAAAGGTTGCCAATAACAACTTTAAATACTGACGCATTGGACTATTTAAACGTGGAAGATATTCACCTACTTCTATTCTGAAAGAATCAAAGAATTCATTAACTATTCCCATTTCTGTATCGCAGAGCCAAGGCTCAAAATGTATACTGATAACAGGAACTTTTCTTTTTTTGATTTCTTCGTCCAACATCATTAGAAAAGATGTCTTTCCTTGTCCATAGTGTTCTCCAATATGAATAACAAAGGAATGATTGTTCCTTTTTTGATTGGAAAATGAACTATATATCTTGTCCAACAATAGTTTTGCATAATTTTTTCTGTTAAATAAGTCTGAAGAAGTCGGTGAATCAAAGTAAAATGGAGAAACAGCCATAGCATACTTTTCTTTGGCCTGACTTTTAAATACATGTCGATAAAGATAGAAAAATTCCACCAATAAAGCAATACAAGCCAAAGTAACAGAAGTCCATAGATTTTCCTTTGCAACATTGTGGCCTAACCATTGCCATTCCATTTTAACAAATGAAATCATGTTTGGTAGCAGTAATACCCCCAAACATGCAAAAATATACAACAATATTCTATTATTCTTTCTCATTTTTTTACAGCAACACTCATTTTGATCACCAAGGCGTAATCCCAATCAGATCTTCCTTCATCTTCCGATAGAGATTATGCTCTTTTCTATCAATATCTATCTTAAATTCTCTTTCACAGATTGCATCTTCACTGCACCCTTCAAGATCTGCATAGTCATGTAGCATCTTAGGTGTGAATCTGTCTTTTTTATCCAACCACCGTAATGCTTCCATTAAGCAATCTGTATTATAGCGAGATTTCAACCCAAACAAATCCACCGATTTCTTATATGTTGCATCCTTGTAAACAAAGTCTATCTCAAAATTATCTGGTATATCCTCCCTTTTCTTCCAAGCTATAGTTGCTTTCGGATTGACAACAAACAAAACGTTATTCCAAAAGTTGTATGCGGGATTTGTCGGACTTAGTTTGACGATCTCATCTTTTGTGTCTCCAATAGTTTGTGTTCCCTTTATCGCAGGTCCATTGCAAGTTGTACAAGAAGGTACAAAATTGTACAAAGATAAAGCTACTAATGGACAATTTCCTTTGTCAAGTACATGTTCAGTATCAAACCGTCTTACACGTTTTCCTTTATGGTCAAAAGGAGAAACTTTCGCCATGTCACAATACACGCAATTCCAAATTTCAAATTTATTATCAGGGTTGAGTAAAAAATCTCTAATATTGTCTTTGAAAGAAGTGTAAGTGAATACTTTTTTAGCAGCGTCATTAACTTCTTTTGCTTGTATATCTGTCAATCCATTAATATAATTTCTATAATGGAAATACACATCTACAAGTTTCTTAAAGTCGGCTGTAAGAAGTTTCTTTGCTGTCATACCAGGAAACATTGCTCCAGCTAATCGAGGGCAAGAGCGAACCCCTTTATCCCATTTCTTGTCCAAATCTTGTACATATAGCTGATTATAAGCCTTATGCAATGCCCTTTTGTCTTGTGAACTTACAAACTTATACATGATTAGTGCGCTTTATATAATCTTCCATATAATCAAGCATTCTTCCTACCAAATCTTTCAAGTAGGGGTCTGCTACATATTTATATACATATTTGAAGCGTTCCTTGTTCTTTTTGAAAGTATTGGTGATGTCTTCTTCTCGCTTCGCAGCTTGATATAAATTGACAATCTTCTGTATTTCTCTTGATGCCACATTACCAATTACAGAACTTAGGAAAAAGCTGTCGCCCAACAGTTCTATGATATTGGCTCCCAATGTACCCTTTACGTTCATTGTATCTTCACCCAGACAAAGCACATTCGAATGAGGTATGTCGCTTAGCAGAAATGGAGAATGAGTTGCCAATATGATATTTACTCCATACAAGTTTTTAAAATGTGCATTTTGTAATGCCTGTAACAATAATCCCATAAAACTACGCTGCAATTCTGGATGGAAATATAACTCAACCTCATCGAATATCACGTTGACAAAACGATATTTGATTATTTTCAGATGGTCTTTGTCCTGATAAAAATCATTCCATTCGGAATCCACGTTTATCAGATGATACATAAAGTTGCTGATAGTATAAGCTATTTGCCTTTCTCCCGAACTTAGATTCCGAAAATCAATAATCCGGTGTCACCATCTTTTTTCAATAGCAAGAAGTGTTCAAATATCGGTGGTGGAAGTAAGTCTGTCTCTTGTAGTTGATGCTCTGGATGAATACGCTCCCCAACCATAGCATTGATAGTATTGCCCAATTCATCCAAATTATATGTATTGTCAGAATCCAAATAAATGTCCTTCTTCAAATACATGATTGTACGCAGAAGTTTCTTCGTAACATGCGTGAAATCTTCTGATAATGGAATCAATTTTTTACAGACATCTTCATATTTGGCTTTTGTCTTGCTGAGGTAATTGTAAATTGAACTATATTTTTTGTAATTAGAGACAATCTTTAATGTCTTATATACAATATAGTCGTAGGCATCTTCGCGTAGCTTTTGTCCTTGTGGGACAGTGCTAAAATGATACAGGCTATCCCAGAAGCCGATAATCCAATTGTATATATTATCAAAATTCTGAGAGATATTCTGTTGCCTACCGATACCTATCTGGCTAAGCATATTTTCCCTTGAAAACGATTTGTTGCTTATCGGTTTTATCCGTATCGCTACAATGTGAAGATTTCCATTGACAACACGTTGTGGATAATGACCAGCATTGTCCTTATAAAACAGCAAGTTCTCCATGCGTTCCTTGGCAAGCAAGTTTTCCTTTGTTATCTTCAATATGCCATCCTCTCTCATGGGATGTAAGACTATTGGTGTTTGATAACCATCGTTTTTATGGAATATTCCTTTCAGCCAAATTTGGTCTTCTGTGATATGGTTATCATCAAAATTGCATTTCTTGAATAATTTTTCAAGACGTTGAATAGGGGTAGCTTCTTCAAAGTAATCCCGATAGTTGAACCCATACATAGAATAATTGCATACAAGGGTATAGAATAGCGATTTTAGAATTACTCGTCCTTTTGAGTGCTTGTCAAGCAACTTACTTGTCGTTTCTGTAGTAGTCCTTTCATTGAGTATAATATCTTCCTTGGCAAGTACGAAGCGTAATCCTGTCACTCGTTTACGCATGAATTTTTTTAGAACGACCTTTCGTCCCCTTTCTTCCAATATATAAATGGCATTGTCGATCCTGAATGCCATTTCTGCATATACATGGTCTATGAAATGCAGATGTTCGGCGGCTGAGAAATTGAATTTTTCACCGAGAAGGGCAGCAGACAGATTGTTTATCATTCTAATTACCAAATCCACAATACTACTCTTGCCGCTGCCGTTTTTCCCAACTATGGCACAGATTGAAATTTTCAAATCATCTGTGTCATATAGAGAATAATCTCTTAGAGCCTCTTTGGTGACATCTACATAACTGTTATCATTAGCTATGGAATAGCCTTGATACAACATGTGCCATACATTGTGTTCCCACAAAGCTTTCTGTATAGCTTGAGCCTTGTTTGCATAAACAGGATTCTCGTCTTGAAATGTTGGCATTAAAGGTTTAATGCCAATGATGCAAAAATGATGTGCCATTTTATATTATGATTATAGTGTAATATTATGATTATAGTGTAAAAAACTATCAATTAATCTCATAAATCAACCTATCATTCTTTATAGGTTAGAAATAGCAGTTTCCCAACTACGTCATAAACCAATTGAAGAGTTTCCTTTTGTTGCAGCATATCCTCCAATCACGGCTTATGATTATTTCATTTTCTAAAATTTATATGATTGATTAATGTAAACTCAAAAATTCCTCATGACAAGCAACTCGCATCAAAAAATGTTTTTCTTTATATCTCAGCATACTTGCACTTATAACACCTTCCTTAACTATGGTCGCAAGGAAAAGAATGTCACCATCAATGTGTACATTTTCGTTATCAGCCTTTCGCTTTAATAATTTACTAAAGATACCTATAGCATACGAAACAGATGGGATAACAGATAATACAAATCTGCGAACATTCTTTAAATGCTCGTTTCCTGTTGATTGAGGTAGCAATTCCGATATATCATGAAAGTTTTTACCTTCCATATACGCAATTGTCAAATCTTTCAGTTTGTCTATATCTAGGTCGCCTATGTAAAGCGAGTTTTCCTCTTCTATTTGAAGTATTCCTTTTATCACTTCAACTACAGTTGGATTTGCCATCAGAGATTCAAGAATCCCATCACTTGTTTTGGTTAATTCAAAGAAAGCCCCGACCAATTCTACAGGACGCATTCCCATCAAATCGTCAAAAGTCTGTGCATCAACCCACTTCTGAATAAATGAAAGCGAATCCATATTAACACCATACTTTACAGATACATTCTGTAAAAAGTTATCTTTCTCTTCTGACTGTACCAGTCTGGCTAAAGCTTCGGAATCATTCTCCAAAGGTTCTTTGTTCTCTTTTCTTCTAAGATATGAGCCAAAAGAATAAGATAGTTTTCTCTTGATGTTTTTCTCGTCATCCCCTAAACGATACAACAAAATTTCTTCATCACGATTTACTGCTTTACCATAATTTAGGACCTCACCTACCATCCGCTCAATAGGATCTTTGATGACAAAACATTGATCTCCTCCGGCAAATACTCCATCTTTGATTTTTTGCCACTCTTTTCCAATAGTGTTATCTTGTATAGCAAGCACATGGTTTGGAATCAAAATTACTGCACCATATGAGTTGAATCCAGCACGACCGGCACGACCAGCGGCATTTAAAATTTCATGCGCTTTCAAAGTTTCTCTACCGCCAGTATTGACATCATACCTGTCATAACCAGCAATAATAACAACATCAGCAGGAAGATTAACACCTTGAGCTAAAGTTGGAGTTGCAGCAATTAAATGCACACCATGTTCTTGACGATAACTTTGTTCCATCAGATCACGTTCTTCTGGCAAAAGTAAGCCATGATGCACAGCACATGAAGTTTGATTCAACAAATACGAATAAGTAAAATCTCCAAGTTCCAATGTTAATTGATCAATCTTTGCTTGATTCTGTGCAAATAAAGCAGACAAATCCACCAAAGGTATTGCATCTTTAGCATTCTTTTGAATAGACTGAGCACTTCTTGGTGTATCAACAAATATCATCACTCTAAGCCCATTTTGCACAAAGGCTGAAGCAATCTGGCAAGCAACTTGATTTCTATTAGGAGTTAATTTTCTTGTTGTAGGGCTTATTCCTAACGAGATTTGATGATTCAACAACTTCACTTTACTATAATCCCTTACTTTTTGTGAATTCCAAACCGTTTTTAAACAAAACAAGCACCAAGGTGTTGCAAGCATAGAAGCCACCAATTTTTTCTTACTCTTATGCTGAGGATAAGTGCGAGCTTTATTTTGTAACTGCTTGATTTCAGTTTGTTCATACACCAAACACCCTTGCAATTGACGGGTTGGTTTCCACTTATCATCAAACACCAAGCACTCCCGATGCGTCACACTTTTCAGCCAATCCGCTATGTCATGGCTATTCTTGACCATAGCAGAAAGCAAGACAAAATCCACCTGAGGTAACTTTTCAAAGATTTCCAACATAGTAAACATGGCTGTCAGACTCCTTGAATCATTGCCACTTTCCTGAGCTCCCATCAGATGGAACTCATCAAAAACCACCAACCCTACATCATTGAACTTATCTGAAGCATCTCCCAATACTGTCAGACATCTTTCTGGAGTCATCACCACGATACTTTGCTTATTCTCCTCTTCAAAGTATTCAGAGAATTCTCCTCCTGCGAACATTTGTTCAGAAAAGTTTTCTTTGAATATAGCAGATAGTTCTCGTTTCATTTGGCTTTCCAAAGCATGGGTAGGAACCAATACGATGACACGCCTATCAGCCAAAATTGAAGAAGCAATTTTTAACTGTACAATCGTGGATTTTCCTGCACCTGTAGGATATGTGAAGATAGAGGATACTCCCAAATCTAAGAAACGATTATATATAGCAAATCCGTGATTTCTCCAAATAAAAGGTCTTCCTTGCATACACCTTTTATATAAGAAACTTTTCCATTGGTCTGCATCTACCCCTTCTGGCACAGGAATATTAATGAGGGCAGCTCGTTCCAAATGCTTTGTTACCCCAATAGAGCCTTGCGATTTTTCTGATGCCAACATAAGTATCTATTTGGTCAAACTTTTTTATTTGAAAACTCGATAATAAAAGAACTTGTTCTAAACGCTCAGTAGGTTTTATAGTTGTATTTCCCAAGAAATGAAGAGCTACATCCTTGATGCCCTCGCATAATTCATTCATCAGAAGATTGATGGCATACTCTTGATAATCACCATGAAATTCTTCTTTAGTAGTTTCGCTTTCTACTATTTCTTTTAATTTACCTTCCGCCAACATTCGAATATAGCGTAGCAAACTACCTTGAATATCATCAGCCGTATGAAACTTTCGTGCCACTTCTACAGCATCTGTTACAGCATCAGCTATCAAGTAATGCAAAACTGTACTAACATCAGAAGAAATATAATCCATAGAGACTACACTTTCTTCTTGTTGCTGTAAAAGCATGTCCTTCAGGGAATAAGCTGTCGCTGTCACAAAAGCAAGCGATTCAACATGCTTTTGATACAGGTCTTGAATCATCAATGCTTCAAGTCCAAAAATCAATTTGTTTAGTGTTCTAACTGTTTTGTCAAAGTCACCTATCAAAAAAGGTAACTGTCCATTGGCAAGCTGTGATTTTGCACTGACAATATGAGCATAAACACTTGAAAGCAACTGAGGCAATCGCTCAACATCAATATCATCAAACTGAGGAATATCTTTTATCAGTTTTTCTGTAATAGGATCAAACATAGGCTTAAAGAGCTTCTATTTTCTTTATAATTTTCTCAGAGAAAGCATCCACTCCCTCAGATTGTCAATATAGGTAGAACTGCCTGTACGTCTTTTAACATCACCGCTAACATGCTTCTCGTAATCTTTATAAAGCTTAGCTATATTTTCACCATCCTTATGAGATGCATCACGAGTCACGCAGATGCGGTAAACCCAATTAGCAGAATCGTTCACCTCATTCTGCAAATCAGCATATTTATCAGATATTTGTTCGAGTAAAGTTGTCGCAGAATCAAAAATCGCCGTCGTATCTTTAAAATTTTCATACTTATCGAACTCAGGAAAAACTTGCTGGGTGATTTTTCCACGTGGACTTGTCGTACACTTATCCTCGGTAATAAGAATCTTTTCAGATGTCCATCCTTCACGACAACAGCAAATCCATCAATGCCTTGCTGAGCAGGATGATGATGAGGAGCTTGTTGGCGGAAGTTCTCGCCATGATGATTGAGATATACTATAATCCAAGAAATCATTTGGAAGATCCAACCATCTCTTTTATCTACCGTCATGCCTTCTTCCAACCGCAAGATGGAAATAATTGACTTCTTTTGGTTTTCATGAAACTGAACAGCCAGGGTAGAGTCCAAAGCATCTAGCACCTTACCAACATGACGATATTGTCCCATTAACAATTCAGCTACATGCTGTGCCAAGGTATCTTCATCTAGGATGGTAAAGTTTTGTTCTTTACATGATGGTGAACAATCAGAATCTACGAAATTAAAAAGATCTGCCATAAGCTTATATAATTGTTTTATAAAACTCTATATACTTCTCTGTAATGACTTTCCACGACTTATCACCCACAAAGTTTATCTGCCGTTTCTCACGTTTTGCTTCATCTTTGAGTAAAGCGATGATGGCATTGGCAAGGGCAGTAAACCTCCTCGCCACAAAGAATGCGAGTAAGGATATCCTCAATGTACTCACCAAAGTTCACTTTGTTCAATTTGCAACTTTCCAACAATCCGAACATAAATGCCAAATTCTGGGCAGAGAAGTGTCTTCCTGTCTGAAGCCAATTGCGTCTTCCCATAGCGATATGTCTAAAAACATCTCTCTATCACCTTATCCAAAAGTTGTGATAACTTGTATGAAAGCATCTTGCGATGGTTCCTGGTGTTTCTCCTGTAAAGGATAGTTCTTCTTGTACTGGATGAGCCAGTCATAATCCACTGCTTCATCTTTGCAATACTTACGCAGACTACGTCCCTTTCGGTTTTGGTTGTAGTCCTGCATCACCTTTTCAAAATATTCTTTGCTTTCCATTTTATGCGAATTTTAAAACGGTTGCAAAGATAATATTTTTCATTCAACCCACCTTACGCTATATTGGTGGTTTACGGAATTCCGTGAAATCTGTGGGACTAATAAACAGCAAAGAAGAAAATCTGCGTCATCTACGAAATCTGCGTGACCAAACTCCAGCTCAAATAGGGCTTCAAGAAAAGAAGATTCCGAAAGATTATCTCCTGTGTTTAAGCCTCCAGAAGAAGTGCCAAGTTCTGAAGATAGGCTCGATCAATGCCTCAGCAGGATAGAATCTAACGAAATGCATATTTCTCCAAATCTTCAGGAAACACTTCTTCCCCATACTCTGATGCGTAAACCCAGCATACTTCGTAAAGTGCTTACCGAAGTTACCACCATCCAGTATCTCTGCCAACAGCAACCTCCCACGCTTCTCATCCATTGGCACTATCATCTTCTCCCCAGATAGTCCCAATGCCTCATGCAGCACATACATCACCGCCCCTGCAAACTTCCATAATCCCAAATACTTCAGTTCTCTCTGCACCACATCCAAAGCAGTAGAGGCAGAAGAACAGGAAACAGAACTCGTATCCCCTGTAGTATCCAGGCGGTCCCATCCCGCACAATCTGGCGAGACCTTTGATGGTCCGCCAACCTTAGAGCGTAGCGGTTCTGAGCACCGAGTAGGGCGGTTTCCTCCCTCTCCCCTGAGGGTGAGAGGGTCGGGGTGAGAGGTGGAGCCCTCTTTAATGGGAAAAAGCGATGCCAATGAGTGCAATGAAAGCTCGCTTTCAAATTGCCGAGTGCAGCTTGCTTTATCAAAAAAGAGGGACGGGGTGATTTTCGAAAAAGGGTAAGGAAGGACGGGTAGGTTTTCGAAATAAGACATTATCTGTCCTTATACATCTCCTCATAATACTTCTGATACTCCCCAGAAGTAACATGATCCATCCATTCCTGGTTCTCAAGATACCATTTTACGGTCTCCTCGATACCCTCCTCAAATTGGAGAGATGGCTCCCAGCCGAGTTCCTTCTGCAGTTTTCTAGAGTCGATGGCATAACGCATATCGTGACCCTTTCTGTTTGTTACATAAGTAATCAAATCCAAGTCAGCACCCTCAGGACGACCGAGCAATCTATCAACAGTCTTGATTACCACCTTGATGATATCGATGTTCTTCCACTCGTTGAAACCGCCGATGTTGTAAGTCTCGGCAATCTTACCCTTGTGGAAAATCATATCGATGGCACGGGCATGATCTACTACATACAACCAGTCGCGCACGTTCTCACCCTTACCATATACAGGCAATGGCTTGCGATGACGGATATTGTTGATAAACAGCGGAATCAACTTCTCTGGGAACTGGTATGGACCGTAGTTGTTAGAGCAGTTGGTCACGATGGTAGGCATACCGTATGTATCGTGGAAAGCACGGACGAAGTGGTCTGAGCTTGCCTTGGATGCAGAATATGGAGAGTGAGGATTGTACTTGGTTGTCTCCAGGAAGAACTCCTCGCCGTAAGCCTCATGGTTCTTACCGCTGGATGCCTTGGTGGTGAAAGGAGCAGGAGTACCCTCAGGATGAGTCATCTGCAAGGCACCGTAAACCTCATCAGTAGAGATGTGGTAGAAGCGCTTACCCTCGTATCCCTCAGGAAGGCTCTCCCAGTAAATCTTTGCCGCCTGGAGCAGAGACAGGGTTCCCATCACGTTGGTCAGAGCGAAAGTGAATGGATCCTTGATACTTCTATCTACATGGCTCTCGGCAGCGAGATGGATGATGCCATCCACCTTGTAGTCCTGCATCAGTTTCAACATCAGGTCGAAATCACAGATATCACCCTTAACAAAAGTATAGTTAGGCTTGTCCTCGATGTCCTTGAGGTTAGCCAGGTTACCAGCGTATGTCAACTTATCAAGGTTGATGATGTGATACTCAGGATATTTGTTCACGAAAAGCCTTACTACGTGTGAGCCGATGAAACCAGTACCGCCCGTGATAATGATATTCTTCATTCTAATCAATGTATATATTCGAACACAAATTACACGTATCATTCAGGAGAAACTATAACCTCTATATTCGTGTTATTCGTAAGATTCGTGTTCAAAAAAATTAATATTCTAAATTCTTCTTTAATGTTTGATCTTTCTCTTCAAGGATTGATAGGAGATATTTGCCATAGTCTGTACCTTCAGCTGCTTATCCTTCAGAAACTCCTGGTTTACTGTTGTGATTTCCAACTCATCACGAGCAGAAGGTTTGAAACCTCCTTTTGGCTAAAGGGAGGCAGAGCGTTTCGAAAGTGCATACCCTCCAATCACCCCATAACAAACCAGCGGTATAAGAAAGGCAATCGCCATGCTCCCCGTAGTATCCGCAATATACCCCATGATTACCGGAGCAACCGCTCCACCCACTATCGTCATGATAAGCAATGAAGAGGCAAGTTTGGTCTTTGTACCCGCATCCCTCAATGCCAGCGAGAAGATAGTCGGAAACATGATGCTCTCTCCCAGATACAGGGCGAAAAACGCAATAAGAGATAAGGTGCCGCTACATACCACCACAATCAATGTGGCTACAAAGGTGAGGATGGCACAGACCAGCAGCACCAGCCTTGGCTGGATATAATTCATGATGACACCACCAGCCAGTCGGCCGATAAAGAACAGACCCATTCCGCCAAAGGCGAGATACAGACTGGCAGTCTGCTTCTCTATATGAATACTCTCCTCTGCATAGTTGATGAAGAAACTGTTCACACCCGTCTGGGCTGCCACATAAAGAAACAAGGCCAGCATACCGAAACCGAATGCCATCACTCGCATCGGCTTCTCCTCCACCTTCTCGTTCGTATCCGCCTCATGCGCTCTCCTAGGGTCCGGCAACTTGATCCTTGATAGGACCAGCGCCACAGCAAGCACGAAGATACCCACCAAGGCATAAGGAATGGCAATGGTGACACCCGAGAACAGAAGCTGACCGCCAACCAGCGGTCCCACAATCCATCCGATACCATTGAGCGACTGCGACAGGTTGATTCTGCTCTCCGCCTTGTCAGGATGTCCCAGTACCGTAGTATAAGGATTCGCACTCGTTTCCAGACAGGTCAGTCCGCATCCTATCACAAACAGCGACAGAACGAAGAAGTAGAAACTGTTGATCCTGCTTCCCGGTATGAACATCAGGGCACCGATACCGAAGAGAACCAGACCTGTTATCACACCCCTCCTGTAACCCCATTTCCGGATAATCCATCCGGCAGGCAGTGCCATCAGGAAGTAGGCACCATAGACAGCAGCCTGCGTCAGGGCCGACATCGCCTTGCTAATATGAAACGACTCCTGAAAATGCGGATTCAGCACCTCGAGGATGCCATGGGCAAAGCCCCACATGAAGAAGAGGCTGCTGATGATGAGGAAGGGCACCAGATAGTTATGCCCTTCGTATCTGAAGATGGATGGCTTCGTCATGATTCTCTGCAAATTTAAGACTGTCCTTTACTACCAGTGCCAGATAACCGCCGCCACCGGCTCCAGGCATCTTCCATGCCAGAACCTCCTCCATGTTGCTGTAGCGGTCAATCATCGGCTGCACACTTGCCTCCGGTTCTATCACACCGTTGATAGACGGATTCACCATACCCGGGAACATCGCAATCTGGGCCTCGAAAGATGCCCTGTATGCGGCAGCAAAGGCATCAAGGTCGTGCGCCAGAATCGCCTTCCAGCAGGCATCAGCTGCATCAGCCAGCGCCTTCACCTTCTCAGGCGTGATATCCTTACCTTCCACCACACTGCATCCCGGTCTTCTCGGTTCCATCGGAATCATCACCAGATGGTCTTCCAGGAATCGGAGAGTCATCTCATCCTGCGTACTCTCTATCTTCTCCGGCCAGAAGTTGTTGTCATAATAATGACGCACCAGACCGGGAACACAGATACCGATAGAATCCTGGGCACCAGAGATGATACCATCATGACGCTCCGGATTGTTCTCAAAGCAGAAAACCAGTCGGGCGAGCATCTCCGGGTCCATCTTCGGCAACTTCACCGGCCATATCTTCTGAATCATCTTACGGGTAGAGGTAGACAGACCGCAGCGGTCGCGCACCTCAAAGGTAGGTTCCAGCGAGATAGTAATTGCCCATCCCGGATGATACATGCTTACATAAGGCTGATCAATCCAAGTACCAGCCAGATCCAGACGGGTAGGAATCCCCGCCTCCTGTGCTGCATTCTCAGATACGTTCAATAACGCCTTCTTCAAGTCAGAAGAAGACCGCGCCTTCAAACCAGCATGAGGAGTGCGCTGGAGTTCGACATATTCGATGCCCCTTTCCTTACAGATCCTACGTTTCTCATCAGACCCACCTTCAGCGTTCACCACAAACACATCCGGTTTCACCTTATCAAGAGTAGGCAGGAAATCGATGACTCCGTTTCCCTCATTGATATACGCATCCTTCACCGCCTTGATATTCTTGACCATGAATAGCCTTTCCTCCTGCGGAAACATAGGTTTTCGGTGCTTATACTCCAGATAAGTAGCATCCGATCCTATACCCACATACAGGTCACCATACTGTGATGCCTGCTGGAAAAACTCCACATGACCAGAATGTAGCAGGTCGTAACAACCGCTTACAAAAACTTTTTTCTTCATTATGATTATCATTGATAATCGAAGAACAGATAGTCATCCTCATCTAGCTGATTACCTATCTGCATCTCGATAAACATAAACAAAGTTATTTCAATTAATTATTAGATTTATTTTTTATATTTTAGCCTCCAGAAGAAGTGCCAAGTACGAAACAATGGTTCACAAAGAGCTTCAGCAGGATAATATCTAACGAAGTGCAAATTTCTCCATATCTTCAGGAAATACTTCTTCCCCATACTCTGATGCGTAAACCCAGTATACTTCGTAAAGTGCCTACCGAAGTTTCCATCATCCAGAATCTCTGCCAACAACAACTTTCCTCGCTTCTCATCCCTAGACGGTCCCATCCCACACAACTGGCGAGACCGCTTTGGTCCGTCATCCTTATAGTGCAGCGGTTCCAAGCACCAGAGGGCGGTTACATCCTCTCGTCCCTGAGGAAAGAGAGGCTTGGTGAGAAAGGTGGAGCCTTCTTTAATGGGAAAAAGCGATGCCAATGAGTGCAATGAAAGCTCGCAATTTCAAATTGCCGAGTGTAGCTCGCTTTATCAACAAAGAAGGACGGGATGATTTTAGAAGTCAAAATCTTTCTAGTATTCAAAAGGACTTTCAAAGTCCTTCAATACCTCATGTTTCGTATCCTTCTCCGAAAGATTAGCGTGTTCCGTAGGAATGCGCCAATCAATGCCTAAGCTCTCATCCAAGATAGAGATGCCACCGTCAGCCTCTGGGTGATAGAAATTATCACACTTATATTGGAATACAGCAGTTTCTGACAACACAGCGAAACCATGCGCAAAGCTCTTAGGAATAAAGAACTGGCGATGATTATCTTCAGTCAGTTCCACAGCCACATGCTTACCGTATGTTGGCGAACCCTTGCGGATATCCACGGCAACATCCAGCACTCTACCCTTTACACATCTCACCAGCTTGCTCTGTGTAAACGGAGGCCTCTGGAAATGCAAGCCACGCATCACACCATACGAGCTCATGCTCTCATTGTCCTGGCAGAACTCTACCTTGTAGCCCACCAATGGCTCCACCTTCTCTTTAAACTCACGCTCGCTGAAGCTCTCGAAGAAATAGCCACGAGCATCTCTAAACAGGCGAGGCTCAATGATGAGTACGCCCTCAATATCAGTCTTTATTACTTCCATTTTCTATATACTTTTAATTATTCCTATTTCTTAATCGATTTCTTCCAAAAGAAACGCTTCACCTTCGATATAATCCACCACCTTGCTTCACTAGGGCAGACAAAGCCAAGATTCCAGCACCTTTTAGCAACCCAATAATAGTTATTGAAGGCATCCTTGAATCCACGATGGTGAAATACATATTCACCTCTACCGAAGTTGCCAACTCTCATGATATCTGTCATCATCTTTTCTGCCCATACCTTCTCTTGATGAGAAAAAGGCTCCACTTGTGATGGTAAGGACATTCCCAGATAATCAACACAAATACATGTAAAGATTCTCCATGCCCTTTCCATGTGCATCTGATGCAGATATTCATGATGCTGCAACCAATCTATCTTGTCTGCACAACTCGATAAGAACATGGCATAATCTATCACCTGCCTCAATCCCAATCCTTCTTCATATACATGGTTTACCATGTGCGATATCAGGAATACACTCTCAAAGGTTGGAGGAAATACAGGTACTGCATAACCATCCATATCAGCAGAAGACAACTCTGATGGAAATACCGAAGCTAACATTTCCTGCATAGCATGATCGGTAGATGGACATTGGTAATTGTGAACCTTATAATGAGGCTCTACTGTCACTCCATCTACCCATGCCATACCATGATGCTCATGCACCAAATCATGATCTACTTTTCCTTTCTTTTCCAGCACCTCCATTGCCTTCTTGAAATTTTTAGGATTCACAACAAAGTCGATATCGCCAGGTGTTCTATGCAAAGGATTGGGATAGCACAAAGCTGTTGTTTGCCCCTTCATAAAGACAACAGGAATTCCCTCAGATTTCAAGGCTTGGTCAATCTTTACAATGACCTTCCGATGTAGACGGTTCATCTGTTCGATGCGTTGCATCGTCGCAATTCTCTTCAGCTTATCACCCAGAGGAATTGTGATGCACTCAGAAGGCAGCAGACTCATCCCGTCTAGCAGCAAAGCTGAGACAGTTTGTTCATCTGCCAATTGAAAGATGCTTTTCCAATCTGCTTCCGCAAAATCAGAAGCATACAATTTCTTGCCAAAGAGAACGGCACGAAGAAATTTTAAAAGTAAATCTTTAGATAGGTTCATCGTTTCTGTTCCAGCAACCATTTGAAATATTCCTCATGCTGGTCCACCAAGTGCTCCCAAGAATACTCATTCTTGATTTCCTCCACATTTCCATCCATGAAGTTTTTCTTATGCTGTGTACAGATATTCTCTATGTCATTCAGCATCTCAGTCACCTTCTCTGCATTAGGATAGTACAAAGAGTTATCCTTCAACACAGCACGATTAAAGATGTTATCGTGAGCAAGGATAAAGCACTCAGAAGCCATCGCTTCCAACAGAGAAGGATTGGTACCACCCACACTATGGCCATGGAAATAAGCCTTAGAGAAATGACGGATAGAATTCAATTTGTTGAAGTCATAGATACCACCTACGAATTTCACACTCTTTTCCTTGCCATACTTGGCAACCAATTCCTTACCATGAGGTGTGTTGGTTTTACCAACCACAATCAGAGGACGCTTGCCATTCTCATTAGAATGCAAGTAACCCTCAATGGCCATCACTATATTATTCTCCGGTTCCAGTCTGGCTACCAGAATATAGTATTCCTCAGGTTTCAAGCCATACTCCTTCAGATGTTCCACATCATAATCATCATGAATGTCGGCACCGTATGCCAGGAACTTACTATCCTTGCCATACTTCTCCTTATAGTAATCATGGATGCCCATGTTGTCTGCAATCAGATAATGACTATGTTTTACAGCCATTCTCTCCTCCCAGAACACGAACTTGCGCACCCATTTGTTAAACTTGGTACGCTTATATTCCAGGCCATCCATGTTGGTAACTACAATACTCTTGGTAACATTCTTCACATCAAACCAAATGAAAGCCGGAATGATACTCGTATATCCTGCCTCATAGATGATATCAAAGTTCTCACGCTTCAAGGCATCCTTCAGTGACGTGAAGTCGTAGAAGAACGAACCAATACTTCCACCCATCCAAGTTTCCGGACTATAGATATGTTTGATTTTCACACCCTTGTACTCATCATCCTTGTAAGGGTGATAAGAAGGAGAATACACCGTAACCTCATGTCCACGCTTCACCAAGCCCACCGAGATATACTCAGCGAACTGCTCAAAGCCTCCGTAGTTATTAGGAATACCACGGACGCTAACAAATGCTATTTTCATTTTCAGGAATCTTTTATCATATTATTACATTATCTTCATTCACAATCTCCACGCATTCTTTACAGAAAGCATCACCCTCTACTAACAATTTGAGAACATGAATGAAATTAGACATCTCTCGCTGCTCTGTAAGTTCCTGCTCTGTCGACTTACCTATATGTCCCACTTTAAAATACATATCAATGGCCTTATCTATACCATTAAAAATTGTAGGCATATCAGCAATTAATAGAGTATCAGAATCCTCAAGATTTGCCTGAACATGGATAGGATAACTTCTATGAGAAGTTTTGATAATTCCATCGCTGAGGCCATTCTTAACATAATACACAGTAGCCCTGCGTTTCATATCTGCATCCAAATCCTTCGGGATAACAATACGTAATTTGCCTGATTTATATTTCTTATCCATAACAACTCCTTCACTTGGAACAGGATAAATTTGGTCAACAACAAGTTTTACAAAGTTCTCAAAATAAGAGATTGCAATTACAGTGGAAGGCAATAATCCCAATTGTCCTAATCGTACATTATCATCAATTTTTCGCTTGAGTTGTTCTAAGGTTGTTTCCAATGAATCAGTGGCAAAGCCTTTATCATCGGTTTCATATTCAGCCAAGGTTATACCCAATATATCCGAAGGTATCTTCACGACTTTATCTTTTATAATAAATGCCCTTTGATTTCCGACTCTACCCAAGAATAAACCATATTCAAACATGACATTATCTCTTGCATTCTCAAAAATTTTGTCTCTAACAAGAACCAAATCATCGGCAGAGAATACCATAAAGGCAAAATCAAACAAACTTGCAGACTTCATCAAAGTATCCAAGAAGTTATCATTATACTGGAATATGCCATCATTCCAAATTTTACATTCATAGATCGGCTCAAAGAAATTTTTGATTCGCTCTGCCACAGCCAATCCTTCTGTAGAAGAGCCTATAAATATACGTGGTTTCATCTTATCAATATATTATACGATTATTATTGTTGCCTTGCAAATCATCCAACACATGCTTAACTTCCGCAGTCAATGCTTTTAACTGTTGTACTTTTTCTGTTTTATTTCTAAACACGTACTCTGTGCCATCAACAGATTTCAGCTTGTCAGCCTCTATTGAATTATTACAAAGTAATGCCATCTTTTCATAAAGCACATTTACTAACTGCAAATAGTAATCAGAAGAATATTTCCATGTAGGGATGTCATAACAAATAGAATTGATTTCAAAACTTGTCAAATTTATACCTTTAGCCGATTGAGAACGCAGATTTTTCAAAAAACGAATCATCTTCTTGAATCGATCACCTGTATCCAATCCTCTTTGATTCATCAGTTGGATTCTCAGGAAAGGATAATCAGCATCTAATTGACAATCCTTGACCTTATCATATATGCAAACTCCAAGGTACGCGTTATCATAATCATGCAAGATATGTCTGATAGACTGATGCTTACTAGCCGTAACGACATCAACATCCATATTCAAGTTTTGATTTTTTATTCTGATAGCTTTTGCCTTGGTCGTATCACAAATCACATAACGCTGAGCCAACAACGTTTCATTTTCTTTACGCAAGTCTCTTAAATCCTGCAATCCAGAACCTGTATAATGTGTAAAATTTCTATCAAACGTTCGTAACTTTTCTTCATCCTCCCATGTATATCCGTTATAAGCTTGCTGTAAGATATTACGTACTTTATCGATTTCCGTTCCATAAAACTTATCACAAAGCGTCAATAAGTCTATATCACTATAACCCTTGATATGGGTATTCGTCATCACAGAACCTTGAAATGCATAATCCACGTTTGTTTGTTTAGATTTTAGCCAATCCCTAATATTATTACCTGCCTGTTTAGAACGTTGCGTATAGGAATCATCCACTGGCGACATTGCCAACTTGACAAACTTGGCTGCATCTCTATCAGCATCAGCTAAACTTGAAAACATACGATAGTTTAGCATTGAATCCGATTCTGGATTATAACAGGATGCTACATCATTTATCCACCTAGAATAATTTGTCATATTTTATCTATCCTTATACATATTCTCATAATACTTCTGGTAATCACCCGACGTTACATTATCCATCCATTCCTGGTTATCGAGATACCATTTTACGGTCTCCTCGATACCCTCCTCAAACTGCAGAGATGGCTCCCAACCGAGTTCCTTCTGAAGCTTGCGAGAATCGATGGCGTAACGCATATCATGACCCTTTCTGTCAGTTACATAAGTAATGAGATCCATATCCTCGCCTTCCTTTCTGCCGAGCAATCTGTCAACGGTCTTGATTACCACCTTGATGATATCGATATTCTTCCACTCGTTGAAACCGCCGATGTTATAGGTCTCGGCAATCTTACCCTTGTGGAAAATCATATCGATGGCACGGGCATGATCTACTACATACAACCAGTCGCGCACGTTCTCACCCTTACCATATACTGGCAATGGCTTGCGATGACGGATATTGTTGATGAACAACGGAATCAACTTCTCTGGGAACTGGTATGGACCGTAGTTGTTAGAGCAGTTGGTTACGATGGTAGGCATACCGTATGTATCGTGGAAAGCACGGACGAAGTGGTCTGAGCTTGCCTTAGATGCTGAGTATGGAGAGTGAGGATTGTACTTGGTAGTCTCTACGAAGAACTCCTCGCCGTAAGCCTCGTGGTTCTTACCGCTGGATGCCTTGGTAGTGAAAGGAGCAGGAATGCCCTCAGGGTGAGTCATCTGCAATGCACCATACACCTCATCGGTAGAGATGTGATAGAAGCGCTTGCCCTCGTAACCCTCAGGAAGACTCTCCCAGTAAATCTTTGCCGCCTGGAGCAGAGACAGGGTACCCATCACGTTGGTCTGAGCGAAGGTGAAAGGATCCTTGATACTTCTATCTACGTGGCTCTCGGCAGCGAGATGGATAATACCATCAACATGCTCATCTTGCATCAACTTCAAGAAACTATCGAAGTCGCAAATATCCATCTTAACGAACTTGTAGTTTGGCTTATCTTCAATATCTTTGAGGTTTGCCAAATTACCTGCGTATGTCAACTTATCAAGACAGATGATATTGTATTCTGGGTACTTATTTACAAAAAGGCGTACTACGTGTGAGCCGATGAAACCAGCACCGCCCGTGATAACGATATTCTTCATTTACTTTGAACTTTGAGATTTGAACATTGAACTTTATGATTAGTATTTTTGAGCAAACTCCTAACAATCCTGCTTAAGATTAGCTATACACTTCTCCAGAGAATCCACCCAATAAGGAACCTTAACACCAAAAGTCTCCTTGATGGTTCGCTTATCCAATACGGAGTAAGCAGGACGAGTTACAGGAGAAGGATACTCCGAGCTATAGCATGGCTGGATATCGCATTCCGTATGACCGGCGATTCTTGCAATCATCTGGGTGAAATCATACCAGGAGCAGACACCCTCGTTTGAGAAATGATATACTCCAACATATTCATCCTTGCTCTGGGCTGCCTTTACCTTATCCAATATGGTGATGATGGCATTAGCCAAGTCGAGTGCGTATGTTGGAGTACCACACTGGTCGAAGACAACCTTCAACTGTGGCTTGGTTGCCGTCAGATTAAGCATTGTCTTGCAGAAATTCTTGCCAAACTCAGAATACAGCCAAGCCGTACGGATAATCACATAATCACAGCCAGTAGCCATAATCTTCTGCTCACCATGAAGCTTCGTTGATCCATACACGCCAGTAGGAGTACCCTTCTGGTCAGGATTACATGGCACATTATAAGGTTCCTTACCAAAGACATAATCAGTAGAGATCTGGATGAGCAGACCATCCACTTCCTTCATCGCCTTAGCCAGATTCTCAGGAGCCTCCGCATTGAGTTTTTCTGCCAATGCAGCCAGTTTCTCATCCGTCTCGCAGGCATCCACATTGGTCCATGCTGCACAATTCACGATGGCTTTCACATCATTCTCCTTCACCATCTTACGGATGGCATCCATATCGGTGATGTCAAGGAAAGTAGTTTCCAAACCTTCCACCTGATTAACATCGGTAAAGATATAATGATCTGTTGTATTTTGGCTAACGATGCGCATTTCATTTCCAAGCTGACCGTTAGCTCCTGTTACTAAAATATTCATGACCTAGTATTCTAAATTCTTCTTTAATGTTTGATTGCCTTCATCCAATATCGAAAGCAGATATCTTCCATAATCATTTTTGAGCATAGGTTGTGCCACCTCACGAAGTTTCTCAGCCGTAATCCAACCCTGACGGTATGCGATACCTTCCAAGCAAGCAACCTTCAAGCCTTGACGCTTCTCCAAAACTTCGATAAAGGTAGATGCTTCAGACAGAGAATCATGGGTTCCGGTATCAAGCCAGGCAAATCCTCTTGCCATGGTCTGTACCTTCAGCTGCTTATCCTTCAAGAACTCCTGGTTTATGGTGGTGATTTCTAACTCTCCACGAGCGGAAGGCTTAATATGCTTGGCAACTTCCACCACCTTATTAGGATAGAAGTACAAGCCTACCACAGCATAGTTGCTCTTAGGATGCTCTGGCTTCTCTTCAATGCTCAGGCAATTGCCTTGCTCATCAAACTCGGCTACACCATATCGCTCTGGATCACTTACACGATAGCCAAAAACGGTAGCCTTGTTGTTCTGCTCAGCATCAGCAACAGCCTTTGCCAAGATTTGGTTCAATCCTGCGCCATAGAAGATATTGTCACCCAACACGAGGCAAGCAGAATCATTACCTATAAACTTCTCACCGATGATGAATGCCTGAGCCAAGCCATCAGGAGAAGGCTGCTCGGCATACTCAAACTTCACTCCAATCTGGCTACCATCACCCAAGAGACGCTTGAAACCTGGCAAGTCGAAAGGGGTTGAGATTATGAGTATCTCACGGATACCTGCCAGCATCAAAACCGAGATAGGATAATAAATCATCGGTTTATCAAAGATAGGAATCAGCTGCTTGCTGATGCCTTTTGTGATAGGATACAAACGTGTACCGCTACCACCTGCTAATACTATTCCCTTCATTGTCTTAATGTTAAATGATTAGTATTTGTATAAATCTACATTTAGTATTCGAAAGGACTATCAAAGTCCTTCAATACCTCATGTTTCGTATCCTTCTCCGAAAGATTAGCATGTTCCGTAGGAATGCGCCAATCAATGCTTAAGCTCTCATCCAAGATAGAGATGCCACCATCAGCCTCAGGGTGATAGAAGTTATCACACTTATACTGAAATACAGCAGTTTCAGACAACACAGCGAAGCCATGAGCAAAGCCCTTAGGAATAAAGAACTGACGATGATTATCCTCAGTCAGTTCCACAGCTACATGCTTACCGTATGTCGGCGAACCCTTACGGATATCCACGGCAACATCCAGCACTCTACCCTTCACGCATCTCACCAACTTGCTCTGGGTAAACGGAGGCCTTTGGAAATGCAAGCCACGCATCACACCATAACTGCTCATGCTCTCGTTGTCCTGACAGAACTCCACCTTGTAGCCAACCAATGGCTCTACCTTCTCTTTAAACTCACGCTCACTGAAACTCTCGAAGAAATAGCCACGAGCATCTCTAAACAGGCGAGGCTCAATGATGAGCACGCCTTCAATATCTGTCTTTATTACTTCCATATCAATATATATATATTTTTTTCTATTCCTTTATCCATCTTTTCCAAAAGATCTACCGAAGTAGCCAACCCTCATGATGTCAGCCATCATCTTTACTGCCAATACCATCTCTTGATACTACCTCGGCGAGCTTTGGCTTGCTGTTTTATTATTTCTTGCTTTGTACCATAATTTGGATAATTTAAAATCATGGTGCAAAGGTACGAAACTTTATCTAGGCACACAATACGGCTTTCACTGAACACTTACCGACCTTCAGTTAAAGAAAACTCATGTGCTGACTTACCAATTATAAACTCTTTTGTGTTTTTGTATAAGACATTTAGACTATACCTTTATTCAGAAACAAGCAAACGTTTTTGAACAAAGTTCATAACTATAGGCAAAATCCAATACTTCAATATATGACAAAAACAAATGGTTATTCCTAGTGTAACAAATGTACATATGAGATAGTTTACATTAGGATTATCGGTTAAGGCGTCCAAACCTAACTTTTCTGTAAACCTAAATAATACCATGTGACTCAGATATAATTCCATAGATATACCACTTAAATATTTTGTCACTTTGTTACTTAACCATTTCCTTTCACCACTTATAGTATATACCATCCATAAGCCAAATAATACGATAAGATACATAAACTCATCTATAAACTCTGGTTTAAGAAATTCAAAGATACTAGCAACCATACAAATCAAGAATAAAAGTCTATGAAATTGCTCCCCCACTGTCTTTAATTCATTCCTATACAGATAGATAATTCCACCTACCAAGAAGTATGGCATACTAAATATCATATTATGTCTTCCAACCTCAAAATCCACAAAAGGTTCTTTGAAGAAATAGAACCTGCCTATGAAATGAAAAACAATAGCCACAGCCAACACAAACCAAGCTCTCTTTTTACTATTTATTAAAAAAGTAAAGAAAGGGAACATGATATAAAACAGAAACACAAGACCCAGGAACCAACCTACTCCAATGATTTGAATATCAGGATTAGGCAACAGATTAAAGCACAAGGTCAAGTCTGCAAATGTTTGCCAAACACCACCTATGGTTTGGTCGAATGCCAAGCCTATCAGACAAAGCAAGGCAAAATAAGGCCAAATTCGCTTATATCGCTTCGTATAGAAGTCATTCATCGAAACCAGTCCATTCTTTACTCGCTCATAATAGCCACAACACATGGAAAACGCACTCACGATAAAAAAGAGATACCTAATTTCCGCAACACTATAATTTAATATTTTTTATAAGCACCTGAGCAACAAAAGTTGCTCAGGATTTTGCCATGTCAGAAATTTCACTTATCTTAGTGTTGTAAAATAAAACAAACAAAATTCTGAATGACATGGCAAAAGTACAAATAAAATCTGAGAAACTCACTCCTTTTGGGGGAATTTTTTCGATTATGGAGCAATTTGATGCTCTTTTAGCTCAAACCATAGATTCCACCTTGGGATTGAGATGCACTATGTTTGGTTATCAATATAGCGAGATTCTACGCTCTCTGATGTGCGTATATCTTTGTGGTGGCTCATGTATTGAGGATGTTACAACTCACCTGATGAAACATTTGTCTCTTCATCCAACTCTTCGCACTTGCAGCGCAGACACCATATTACGTGCTATCGAAGAACTGACTTTTAAGAGCATCACCTATAAGTCTGCTTCTGGCAAATCCTATGATTTCAATACTGCAGACAAGATGAACTGCTTACTGGTCAATGCCCTGCTTGCTACTGGTCAATTGAAATCCGGTCAAGAGTATGATTTTGACTTTGACCATCAGTTCATTGAAACAGAGAAGTATGATGCAAAACCAACCTACAAGAAGTTCTTGGGCTATAGTCCAGGTGTAGCTGTCATTAACGACATGATTGTTGGTATTGAAAATAGAGACGGCAACACAAACGTGCGCTTCAACCAAAAAGAAACTTTGGAAAGAATCTTCAAGCGATTGGAGGCTTCGGAAATATATATTTCTCGTGCCCGCATGGATTGCGGCTCATGTTCGGAGGAAATCGTAGATATGGTAGAGGCTCATTGCAGGCATTTTTATATTCGTGCCAACAGATGCTCTTCTTTCTACGATTCCATGTTTGCCTTAACTGGATGGAAAACTGTTGAAATCAACGGTATTGAGTTTGAGTTGAATTCTATCCTTGTTGAGAAATGGAAAGGAAAACCGTATCGTCTTGTCATACAGAGACAAAGGCGAATAGAGGGAGACCTTGACATTTGGGAAGGCGAATATACCTACAGATGTATACTGACTAACGATTACAAGTCGAGTGCAAGAGACATCGTGGAATTCTACAATCTTCGTGGTGGCAAGGAACGCATCTTCGATGACATGAACAATGGCTTTGGCTGGAATCGATTGCCAAAATCGTTCATGGCACAGAATACTGTATTCCTGCTTATGACAGCTCTCATCAGAAACTTCTACAAAGCTATTATGCAGAGATTGAAAACCCATGAATTTGGATTGTGTGCCACCAGCAGAATCAAGACCTTTGTTTTCAAGTTCATATCTGTTCCTGCGAAATGGATTAAGACATCACGTAGGCATGTATTGAACATTTACTCAGACAACAATGCTTATGCCAACCTGTTCAAGACAGACTTTGGTTAAAGACCATGCTTTTCTGGTTAAACCAGCGTATTACCTCAAGTCGCTTTATGGGGTAAGGGGATTTTGTGTCTGCGACATTTCTGTTGTGCAAGAAATATGTACAATAAAATGAATTTCGTCGTTTTGCAAGCAAAATCCCACTAAACCCTATAGGTTGCGGATTTGAGGAGATAGACAAAATTCGTAAAGAAACCTATTACTTCATTGGCAGGATTCCATGATAAAGGACCATTCTCGATATTTGCTAAAAAATGCATCATTGCAATACCTATAGCAGAATATGCTCGAAGTCCATCAAGCGAGCTATAATTTTCTCGTTTCATATTACTTTTCATTTTCAAAATTCTTTAGGTTTTCAAAGAAGTCCATTAACTTAGGATAATAATTTTCCCGACAAAAATGCACTTTGGCAAAATTCAATGCTCCATCGCACATAGTCCAATACTTATTATTATCAAGAAGATTAGAACGGTTTATCATCTTAGCCAACTCTTCTTTATTTCCACTCTCAAACAAATAACCAGTTTTACCATCCACAATAATTTCTGGAATACCACCAATTCTTGCACCTATTACAGGAACACCAGCGGCATAACCTTCGATAATGGTCATAGGATTATTCTCGTACCATTCAGATGGCACCATGATAAAGTAAGCATTCTCCACTAAATCTCGCAATGGCTTTCCAGACTGATACCCTAAAAACTCAACATTAGTCATACCATTTTGCAAAACAAAATCCTTCAACTCGTCTTCAAGAGAACCAGTTCCTGCAATCTTCAATTTGCATTGCGGTGTCTCTTTAAAAGCTGAAATCAAAGTTTTGATGCCTTTCTCGTACGACAAACGACCAAAGAACAGATAGTATTTATCTTCTTTCTCTTTGTACTTGATACTATACTTGATTTGATCTGTCAAATTATAAAGCACTATATTAGGCTTTCCCTTCAACGCAGGCATATAATGCTCTAACTTGCTCTTTGCAAACTGGCTCACATAAATCAAACCATCGATATACTTAGCAGGATTCGTAAACTTGTTACGAAAATACTGTTCTGCCGCCATCATGGCACTCAGCCCATAACTACCCTTACAGCACTTATTGGTGATGCACTTATAGAAATGCTTGCCTTGGCATTTTTCACACACCTCTCCTTTACCATTCCTAAAAGTATAAGCAGGGCAGATAATTCGATATTCATGGATTGTGAATATTACAGGGATGTGATATCTCTTCAATACTGGAAGAATACTACCTGTTATTTGTCCCCAAATCAAATGAACCTGAGCGATATCAGGTTTTTCCTGTACTAACAAGGCTTCCAACTTACGAGCAGCCTCCATATCATAGAAATAATTCACAATATTCTTAATAGGCCTCAAAAGACCTCCACGAGTCTCTTTTGATTCTGGGAAGAACTCCTCTTGTGGTGAATATTCATTCTCAGTCCACTTCAAGGCAAAGTTTACGACCTCGTCTCCGTGTTCTTTCAGCAATTCCATCGTGCTAAAATAAACAGCCTCCGAACCACCTTTTCTATAATTAAAAACATTTATTTCTAGAATCTTCATTTTTCCCATTTTATAAGGTATTACTGATATGCATAACCTGAATCTCATTGATCTGCCCATTCTCATAATAGTAAGCACCAGACAACTCATGGCGTTTCCCCAATGTCTGATAATTATCCTTACCTCTTACATATTTTTCTCCAAGCGAATAGAAGACGAGTGTCATCTCGTTTTCAGAAAGATACTTATTCAAATATTTCTTTTTTATAGCCAAACCATTCATCTTACCTATAGCAAAATTTCTGGCAACAACAGAATGAGTTGTCTTATTCTTTATCACGCCACGCTCTGCTGTATATAATTCTAGTGTTTCCATCACTTGATGATTAGGCATACTTGCTTCTCTTAAATTGACATTATTCTCATCCAGACCAATCCAGTCTTCTTGCAACTGCGCTTCGTATGAAAGATGTAGATGAAACTTCTTGTTGTTATATTCTCTGACGAAAGCTTCTATATCCCCGATAGTACGTTTATATGTCGGAGCCCAAGGATATTCATTCCAAAGATAGTCTATACTTCCATTCCGACATTCAGGCATCCATCTGCCATAGAAGTTCTGACTCTTTGCCCACTTTTTAAATGTTTCCAACTCATCATTCTTGACAAATCCAGCATTTGAAAACAAGAACAAGTCCTTCACAGTGTCACTTTCGGCATTGGTTTTATGACCATCATAACAAGTTAACACTATCCATTCCGAGGAGTCCTCATCTGTTACAATTAACCTTGGCTTTTGCACCGGATAATCTTTCGCTAACCATTGTTCATTTGTAACAGTCGTAACATCTTCCATGACAGAAGAATGGAATTTGGTATATGGTAATGCATCAGATTCTTTAAGTACAGAAGGGTCTATCCTTGAATATTCTCGTGTATGCCAAGGATATGGTTTCGGCTCTAAATCCTCCTTTGAGGGAGAAAGCACATCACGAGAATCATCTACGACTTGATAGTTATCACTCAATAATGCATCAGTTTTATATAGGGCTAGCCAAATGTATTTCTTTCCAAATCGCTCTGTCAGATTATTATATCTATCAACAGAATAAACATAGTCGTCCAATCTTCCCAACTCATCATTCCAGTTAAAATCATGCTTGGCAATATTAGCAACAAGTTCAATAATGTCTCTTAACGACAGAGCTTTTATGCTATTATCGGATTTAAAAAAGAACACAGAATTATCAACATTACTATTGGTTCCTATAATATAGCGATTAAAATCGGAAAGACGACCACACAGAGTTTCATACATTTTCCTACTACCCTTACTAGTGCCAAAGTATTCATTTCCAATTTGGTCATATTTATCTACTACCAAATCAAATGGGTTACGAGATTCGAATGGAGGATATATCTTTCCAAAAAATCCCCTGCCAGGATTTAATTCATCAGCTATAGCCAATATCAGCATAGTCCATTGACGAACAAGAATATCATCAGGAGCATGATGATTTTTGTAAAAATATTTCAGTGCTAGGTCTGCGACCTCAGCAGAAGCCTGTACATCATGTTTACGAAGCAAATAACCATACAAGGCACAGGTACAAACCTGCACCACATATGGATCATTGCATTCGCAGAAATAATCCAAAGCATACAAAGCCATAGATGAATTCTCTTCAAGCAATGCGACAAGCTTCCTCATAACCATTCCCCTAACAAAAGGATGAGGAGTTGTACACATCCAACAAAGGAGAATTACTACTTTTCTCCAATCATCAGCATTACTTTTATCAAAATCGATATTTACGAAATCATTCAGTCTTCTATTATCATTTCGACCAGAATACACATCATTAATCATGACTGACCACAATCTATCACGTCTAGCCATATCCATTTTATTCAGAACCTTATGGGCTGCAATAAATGAGTTTAATGGAAGTTCTTTCAGATGTTTATTCAATAAAGGTAAATTATAAATATCGTATTTTTTTGCCCATTTGAAGACTTCTAAATTATTTTTACCATTATATTTCAGACTACTCAAAATCAATTTAGCCATTGATTCTCCCTTGGATTTTTCATCCTCCAATAATTTGGGAGTCAAATTCCACTCAGACAACAATGCTTCGATAAAATTATGATAGTTCGAATATTCTTGACTACCACCTTTTCTCAGAATAAACTCAATTTTATCACTTTCTGACATTTTGTTCTGAGCAAAAACATCAGCCATCAAGAAATCCCCCATCTTCTGATAGCCAAACATAAGGGTTTCACCTTCATTACCAGTAGCTAGCAACAAATTTTCTTTTATCAACCAATACAGAAGACTTTTAGACCATACCCTGTTTCTACAAATTTGGTCAGCGTACCAACGGGCTTTTTGCCGAGGTACATCACCACAGCCTTTATAATACAAAGAGTAGTTGGCAAGCTTCATAAGTGCCATTTCCGTTATATTGCGATGAAAATCTTCATCCACACCTTTAGAAATTTTCTCATTACGATATTTTATGTATTGATGGAATAAGCCAGAATAAGTAAAATTGTCCAACGTATAATTTATATCATTACTGACTACTATACTGAACATATACAAGAATAGAGGTTCTTTAAATTCTTCTTGAAACTTTTGCCTCAATTTTCCATCATGATCTATAATTTGATAATGCTTGAAATACTTATCTATAGCTTCAACTATCTTATCCTCAAATCCTGTTAGATTTTCATTATGAGAAGACATAGGCAAGCCGAAGTTTTCACCATTTCGATATGTAATAATTAGCTTTATTTGTTTACACTCATCCAATATGTTTTTCATCCAATTTAACGCTGCATTCCAAAAGCTTTCCGTAGCTCCTTCATTCAAGGCATCAATCATGATGATTGCATTTGCATCTTTTGCTTTCATTTCATCATTCAAACTATGCAAATCATGCCCACCTATCCCTATCATCTCATATAATTGGGTCTCAAAATCACGGTTTTCTAAAAACCTGCTACCAAAGAGCAAATACACATTCGTAGTTTTGCAAAGCCTTTCAGCAGTTGCACATAAATAATGCGTTTTTCCCATGCCAACATTACCTGTTAATCTAACAACAGAAACCTTAGCAAATTCTTTTTCTTCTATAAGCCCTGAAAGATTTGGGAAAACTGTTTTATAAAACTCAACCGTCTCAGAAGACATGTCTTTCTCTACATTCTCATTGTACAATTTAGTAAGCAGCTTCTTCAACTCAAAAAATTCTCCGTTCTTATAGTTCTCCTTCTCCAAACTTTCTTTTATAGACGATTCTTTATTAATTTTCATAGAATCGTCCAAGGCTTTAGCTTCAATTTTTTGTAACTCCTCCTCAATATATCTTACCTGCTTTTGAGCGAACTTATCTATTACCCTATCCAAACGGTCATTACTTACATGCAACTCCCTATTATATCTCAGTGCAGCATAGCTGATAGCTTTTTGTACTTGCCTTTGGCTAGTACCCCTGCCCAATGGCGAAAAATCCTCACTTTGCCAATCATGCGAAACCTCCACCTCATTCTTTTCCAAGCGATCCACGATGCTCTTGATGGAAACATATCCTAGGCTGCTATGATATTCTTTGATGGTAATACCTATCGCTGAGCCCTTTTCATTAAGAACAGGAGAGCCAGAAAAACCTTTATAAGATGTAAACGCCAAGGAATCCGTCCTCACCACCATAGTGTCATAGTCCTTTTTCTGAGTGCCGAGCCTATCTTGTACACTCATACTAATCAACTCTGTACATCCACCAAATTCCTTCGGGTAACCTACTATCGTAAGCTGACGATTCTCATTGAATACATCAGCCAACAATTTCAAATAATCATCTTGCTGATAGTCCCTGCATTCCAACAAGACAACATCTATGTTTTCCCCATCAGCACCTAAAAAGATGACATCACATAACACAGGTTTATCCGCCTTAATAATCACTGGTTGATTATTCAAGACACTATCAGCTACCACATGACGAGCAGTAATCAACATATCAGGACCTATAAAAAATCCCGTGCCTCTCTCGCTACCACATTTCACTGGCACAACAGATGCATATATCGTTTTTCTAAGTTCAATCGGATAGTTCATATTCATTTTTATTAGCCTCTATTGAGTAATGAAATTTCTCCTTTAATTCCTCTGCTTCATTTAGAGTTTGAAGGATTTCATTCTGTCTGTTATATCTAATCTCTCTATGATTGATGTTTCCAGACATTGGTGCAGTAACAATTCGAGATAAAGCCTGAAAACTTGGACGAACTTTTGCACCTCCAGTCACAAAATACAATTCACTATCAGCCACCTTAAACTGTTCCCTGATTGTGCTATGCGCACTACCATGATGCGAAACCTTGATGGCATCAAACACAATGGGCTTAGGTAAATCAGCATACACATTCTCCAAGTTTTCAGAGACTATTTTAGGCGAAGCGTCACCAAAGAATAATATTCGATGCTCTTTACATTCCCAAACAAATGCGATGGAAGCTTCATTGGCATCCGTCAATGGCAAGACACTTTTATCAGCATAAGCCTTCAATGTTTTCTCATCAAGCAATGTGGCAGAAACTGGTTCATCAGTCTCTTCCTCCCCATCTTCCACAATACGCATCAAAGCCTCATAGATAGACTCCTCCTTGTTATAATCGGCATCCTTTTTCTTATATATTTTTTTCCAAAACAACATTCTATATTTATTATCCAATTTATCCAAGGCATCTTGATTAGGCGAAAGAAATATCAATTTTCCCATATCATTACCTAGCTCAATAGGTTCACTACCAGAAGTAACATACTCCCTTCTCCAAGCTTGCTTCCAATGATCATTTTCTAGAATAAGCTCAGCTAAAGGTATGGAAGTTTTGGCATTGATCTTTCCTTCCAACATATCTACCACGGCTGGCAAATCACCATATAGTCGCTTCACATTATCCTTCATTTTTCATCCCAATCCTTGAGATCTTCAGAAGTTCTTTGATAGCAATTATAAAGTATATGATGGATGGTCAAATCTTTTATTTTGTCCAACATTGATATCAGCCCACAGATATGGTCATTGTCTATATGTGTAACTATCAGATAATCGATACGTTTACCAAAAGTTTGAGTGATATAATCATTCACCTCTTTAGTAAAGTATCCACAATCTACCATGATATGCAATTCTTTATCGTCATTTTGTAACAATAATATCATACAATCACCAGATCCAACATTGAATGTTTTGAATATATAATGCATAAACAAATTCTAAAGAATCATATAAACTAGCACTTTTCTACAACACCGTATGCTTTCTCAATTTTTCCAAGTTTGGCAGCTCATTATAGTTACCATACATATAGGTAAGATATGCATCTGGATTAGCTGGTCCCAAAAACGTATGACCTTCAAATTCGATTTCCTTGAGGGGGAAAATGTCTTTAGGTTTACGTGGTGAAGGCTTCCATCTACTCCCCATCCATTCATAATAATTAGTACAGCATTTATCTGCTATCAGGGCAATAGGAGCTATAATACAATCATTTACCAAGAACTGATAAGACTTCAAGGCAAATGTTCTAAGTCCCAAGCAATGAGGCATCATGGATAGTTTGTCTATAACCTTTCCAGAATATGAGAATATCTTATTAAGAGCATAACAACTTCTGCGTAAATGGAATATATCAATAAAGATTCCTTTATATTTATACCCCCAATCCATGCCAAATATGTCAGTTATCGGCCAATCCTCATTTCTTACCTTTGCATGCATAATGAAATACATCGGATCAGTTTGATGAGTTTGCAAGACCAGTTTCTGTTTTGATTCAAATCCATATGTTTCTACAGCCTTCTCAAACTTTTTAAACTCATTCTCTGTCATTTCGATGTCTAAATCATCATCCCAAGGAATAAAGCCTCCATGTCTAACAGCACCAAGCAAAGTACCACTAGCTATCCAGTATTGAATTTGATGCTTACGGCAAAACTTATCTATATCCAACAAAATAGATAGCGCACCGAGCTGTAATTTTCTTAGTTCAGAACCTTCGGGATTAAATTCCTCTCGAAGGCTCTTTTGTAATTGAATATCAATCATAGATTAAATAATATTTTTTTTCTTCAAATCCCAGAAAGCCGCTATCAGCTTGTCATAATCTTCAGTGGTCAATGCACCAATATGTCCTACACGGAAGATTGTATCCTTCATATCTCCTCCATTTGGACAAATCCAAATTCCATACTCATCCTTGATTTTCAAGAAAATATCGTATGCAGAAGCTGTTGTTGGATGCAACGGAGTTACAGCATTAGATAAAGACTCTGAAACAATCTCGAATGGCAAGCCTTTGATGTGCTCACGGAAATAACTTGCCAATCCAGCAATACGTTTGATTTCTGCCTCAACACCACCATTCGCATCTATCTCCTTCAATCGTGCATTGATTTGGCGAAGAATACCTACTGCTGGTGTCCAAGGAGTCTGTCCACGCTCCATGTTTTTCAGGGCAATCTGTAAGTCAAAGTACTGACAAACACACTTTGTGTTGTTTACACGCTGGATAGCCTTAGGAGAAAGCACCATGATTGAGATACCAGGAGGACAAGCCAATGCTTTTTGGCTACCAGTCAACATAATATCTGCACCCAGCTCCTCCATATTGAATGGATCAGCCAAGAATGTGCTAATACTATCCACAATCAAGAAAAGATGGTTGCGCTTGCAGAAATCACTAATCAAGTTGATGTCATAGTGTACGCCTGTTGATGTTTCATGCTTGTTTACAAGGAATGCAGTATAGCCCTGACCTTCATAAGGAGCAAGATGCTCAGGCTTCAAAGCCTTGCCATGCTCCAATTTGATTTCCGTATATGGAATGTGATGAAGTTCCAACAACTCCACAAAACGATGGCCGAAACTTCCACCATTCACTACCAAAGCTTTGTCATTTGATGTCAATGTATTCATTATGGCAGTCTCCATAGCTCCTGAACCAGAAGCCGTGAGGAATACAACTTTGGAATCATCTGAAGCCTTTGCAAACTTCTTGATGAGTCGTTCGTTCTCAAACATAACATCAGAAAACTCCGATGTTCTAAAATATGGCACTTGTTCTGCACCAATAGCTCGTACAGCTTCACTTGACTGTACGGGACCAACAGTAAAGTTTATCATAATCTTACAATCTTTTTAAGATACTTTTTCAACAAATAACATATATATGCCCTAACTGGTTTAGTATCACGCTTATTATAGTAGAACAAACAGTCGGCAGTAACCAACTCATATAACCACTTAAAGAATGATACATTTCCATTTAAACCTAATTTCCATATGAACCAGGCTTGGTTCTAAGATAGGTGGCCTTAAATGGCATAACAACAACATTTCCATCATTTATAGAAAAAGAATCATAACAAAATTCAGTTTCTTTTTCTATAAATTCTTCTACCAAAATAGTGTCACTTTGTATCTTCTGATATGCCTTCTTCAGTTCTTCTGGAGTTTTGCATATAAACACATCTTTTTTCCAACCTCCTTGTATGGATTTGATTGATTTAGTGATAACAGGATAATTAAGAGCAGTAGGCATATCTCCTCTCTTTAGCTCTTCTCCTTTAGGAATGTTAAAGCCGCACTCCATGCCAAGTTTTGCAATTGCATCTTTATCCATATAATGAGATACAATACCAGATTCCTTGCCATGGAAAAAGTAAAACTTATCCTTTATAACATCATAATTAGTATCCAAAATACTCTCAACCCAATCATCACAGGAAAATACGAAAGTTTTCTCTTGTTCGTCACCATATTTTTCCAAAAGGGTTTGATAACCTTCTTCTACTGTTTGGACAATATAAACATTGCCAATATATTTACTATTTGTAGTAAAAATAGGATTGGGACGATAATGAGGATGAAGAATTACATCTGGTCGTATTCCGACCTCTCCTAAACTTCTCACAGCACCAAGCGTATTATAATGGTCTGAACCAAAAATAACAAACTTATGCTTTCTCAATTCTTTATCAATATCTTGCATAATACTATTTGTTTATTAATTTACCTCTAATATCATTAACTATCATAAAAGCTATCAAGATAAAACCAAGATAACCCTCAAATCCGCAACCTATAGGGTTTAGTGGGATTTTGCTTGCAAAACGACGAAATTCATTTTATTGTACATATTTCTTGCACAACAGAAATGTCGCAGACACAAAATCCCCTTACCCCATAAAGCGACTTGAGGTAATACGCTGGTTTAACCAGAAAAGCATGGTCTTTAACCAAAGTCTGTCTTGAACAGGTTGGCATAAGCATTGTTGTCTGAGTAAATGTTCAATACATGCCTACGTGATGTCTTAATCCATTTCGCAGGAACAGATATGAACTTGAAAACAAAGGTCTTGATTCTGCTGGTGGCACACAATCCAAATTCATGGGTTTTCAATCTCTGCATAATAGCTTTGTAGAAGTTTCTGATGAGAGCTGTCATAAGCAGGAATACAGTATTCTGTGCCATGAACGATTTTGGCAATCGATTCCAGCCAAAGCCATTGTTCATGTCATCGAAGATGCGTTCCTTGCCACCACGAAGATTGTAGAATTCCACGATGTCTCTTGCACTCGACTTGTAATCGTTAGTCAGTATACATCTGTAGGTATATTCGCCTTCCCAAATGTCAAGGTCTCCCTCTATTCGCCTTTGTCTCTGTATGACAAGACGATACGGTTTTCCTTTCCATTTCTCAACAAGGATAGAATTCAACTCAAACTCAATACCGTTGATTTCAACAGTTTTCCATCCAGTTAAGGCAAACATGGAATCGTAGAAAGAAGAGCATCTGTTGGCACGAATATAAAATGCCTGCAATGAGCCTCTACCATATCTACGATTTCCTCCGAACATGAGCCGCAATCCATGCGGGCACGAGAATATATATTTCCGAAGCCTCCAATCGCTTGAAGATTCTTTCCAAAGTTTCTTTTGGTTGAAGCGCACGTTTGTGTTGCCGTCTCTATTTTCAATACCAACAATCATGTCGTTAATGACAGCTACACCTGGACTATAGCCCAAGAACTTCTTGTAGGTTGGTTTTGCATCATACTTCTCTGTTTCAATGAACTGATGGTCAAAGTCAAAATCATACTCTTGACCGGATTTCAATTGACCAGTAGCAAGCAGGGCATTGACCAGTAAGCAGTTCATCTTGTCTGCAGTATTGAAATCATAGGATTTGCCAGAAGCAGACTTATAGGTGATGCTCTTAAAAGTCAGTTCTTCGATAGCACGTAATATGGTGTCTGCGCTGCAAGTGCGAAGAGTTGGATGAAGAGACAAATGTTTCATCAGGTGAGTTGTAACATCCTCAATACATGAGCCACCACAAAGATATACGCACATCAGAGAGCGTAGAATCTCGCTATATTGATAACCAAACATAGTGCATCTCAATCCCAAGGTGGAATCTATGGTTTGAGCTAAAAGAGCATCAAATTGCTCCATAATCGAAAAAATTCCCCCAAAAGGAGTGAGTTTCTCAGATTTTATTTGTACTTTTGCCATGTCATTCAGAATTTTGTTTGTTTTTATTTTACAACACTAAGATAAGTGAAATTTCTGACATGGCAAAATCCTGAGCAACTTTTTGTTGCTCAGGTGCTTATAAAAAATATTAAATTATAGTGTTGCGGAAATTAGGATAACCATTTAAGCCATAAAGAACATTCAGCAATGGCCGATATGGAACAAAACATGCTATCAAGCATGCTAGTATTCCCCCAAGTATAATCATAACTTTATACTTAGCAGTACCATCTGTAGCTAAAGCACGAACACCAGTCCACAATAAAGGACAAGCTGAAGTATAAATACCAAAGAAAATAATCACTGTAAATACTGTTGCCAGTAAAGGATGAATACTTTTAGCTAATACCAAAGCAGGAATACCCACATTCCAAGTTGAATCTATATTTGCTATCAAGGCAACACAACAAACTGTTGCAGCAGCAAAAATTGCTATCGTAGAAAGCAACATACCTGCATTAACTTCTCTTTTATTGTGGTTAGCACCTATTTTGCTCAAGAATGCAGCAAACCACAATATCACAAATCCGCCATACGAAGCACCTGAAGCAAATGGATTACCATCTCCTACCTGAGTAATCTCATACTTACCGCTATCTACAGCTTGCAATCCTTCCGCAAAATGAGGGAAACCGCTAATAGCTGTCCAGATAGCAACAAAGATAATGAGTACTACAATAATAGGACCGAAGATACCCAATGTCTTGACAATTCGATTCAAGCCAAAGACTGCTGTCACGATAACCAATGCCGCAAGTATGGCAGCACCTACGCCATTAGGCAATCCCCACTGCTCCATAGCTGTAGAATTGGCACCTCCACACATTACCACAAAGCTCATATAGCAGAACAAGGCTGAGAAATAATCGAAGAATTTGCCGATATATTTTCCGCAATATGCTTTGTAAATATCACCATTATGCTTTACATGCAAACGATGACCATTTGATATAAACGAGAGATTGGTATATACATATATAACAGCACATACTGCTATTACAATCCAGAACTCACTACCATAAGATGCCTCATATTGCATCACCTCTTGCATTGTAGCAAAACCTGGCACCAATATAGAATGCTATACAAGCACCGCAAAATTGTAAGATTCTCTTAAATTTATCCATTATACTTATTTGTTACTGAAAGCAAACTCAACGGCTAATACAAATCGTGGTTGTTTGGTCAGAACATCATTTGCCCAAGCATAAAGGTTGATATTCTTATGAGAATAATAACATCCCATAGAGAAATCCACATCCTGGTCAAACTTCCAGGAATGAATAGCACCTACCATAGGAGTAATACTGTTTCCCTTGCCTGGAAGAGCAAATGTATGACCAATATAGCTCCATTGTTTAGCGGAAGTTAATTCATCCTCATTGTTCTCCAACCAGGTATCGGTTACATAAAACCACTTGCCATCCTTCGTTATATTACCATTGATATAAAGAGCCGATGTTAAATAACAGAACTTGTGATGATCATTCAGATCAAAAGAAGGAGTCAGCTGTGCACCGATCTTCAAATAGTCATTTATCTTTGTTCCACCTCTTACGATATAACCAATATAATTAGCAGCACCATTGGTATATAAGTCAACACCAGTTTGAAAATGGTTACCAATACCATATTGCAAAGTTGAATACGTTTCCCAAGTATCAGCCTTGTTTCTATATTTCATGGAAGAATAACCATATAGTTTCTGATCACCAACGGTAGTGCCGAAGTTAGGAATTTGAGCACATATATGCATTGAAGATGCAAGAAACAATACATAAAGAATTGATTTCTTTATCATAATTCAAAAAAGTTTTCTTTGTTCATAAATTGTTCCATCACTTGTGCCATGCAAATACTCTCTTTTCTACGCAAACGGGCAGAAGAGAAACGTTTGTTTACTATACAACTGATGAATTCCTGTATCTCATAACGCAAACCAAAACCATCCCATTTATAGAAATACTTTTTATTATCGTTTTGGTTTTCATAACGCAACTCAAAATAATCCGTCTTCCACCATGGTGCTGGCACATAAGCATATCCCTTGGTTCCTGAAATCACCAAGCATCCTTCTGTTTTACACCCAATCCTACCTTAAAAGAACAAGTAGCTTTAGGATAATGGAAAACTCCACGTGTATAAACATCAATACCATTCTCCATACGAGAATAAAGATTCAAATTCTCATAATTGATACCCATCAACTTAATGATAGGCAAAAGAGGATAGCTTCCCTCTTCATACATGGAGCCACCAGCCTGAGCAGGATCAAACTCTCTACCATTCTTGTCAAGAAGCTGAGACAACGATGCCTCTATATCAACAACCTCTCCTATCAATCCAGATTTAATAATCACCATCAAGTGATTAAAGGCTGGACAATGTGCTGTCTTGTTGGCTTCCATTAAAATAACACCATTATCCTCTGCCAGCTGATAGAGTTCTTGCGCCTGTGCTTTCTTCAGCACCATAGGAGTCTCGCAAAGTACATGTTTCTTGGCAAGGATTGCATGCTTGATATTCTCATAATGGCTAAGATGTGGAGTGGCAATATAAACAGCATCCACCTCATGATATAATTCATCAAGACTTTTGCAAACTTTTACACCTGCATAATTGGCAGCGTATGCCATGCTCTTTGCTTCATCAATATCGTATGATGCACATACATTTACGCCACTCACCACACTTGCCTCAGAAGGAAAACGATTAGCAACTCTGCCACATCCGATGATGCCCACCTTCACTTCATCTTGGCTCTCTGCACGAAGCATAGTAGAAGAGATGCCCTGCGTACGAGGAAGATAAACCACTTGACAAAATTCATTTAGATAATCGAATTTTCCTTCCCAATCAGAACCTATGGCAAAGATATCAACATTATATTTCTGAATATCATCAATTTTCTGACCGACATAATCCTCTATAATGATTTTGTCAGCATAGCCTGTAGCCTTTACTGCCTCTACACGCTCAAGGACATTGTTGCGGACATTCAATTTACCCCTATCTCTGTCAAAGCTATCATTGGTAACACCTACAATCAAGTAATCACCCAATTCCTTCGCTCGACGAAGAAGATTAATATGACCTTGATGAAGAAGATCATAAGTTCCGTATGTTATAACAGTCTTCATGACATAAATAATTTATGTTTGAGTATAATCAAAGTTCCTCTTATCAACTTACTAAGCAAATAAGGTACCAATAGAACTTTATTTTCATACTTAGAATACATCTTATAGTTTTCAAAATCACAAGTGTAGTTATCCTGACTTATGCCACCTATACTAAATATAGATACAGCCTCATTTATACGTGCAAAATGATAATGAGAAACCAAAGTTCTTATTACCAATTCTTTATCAGCTAAGATTTTATAGCTTTCATCGAAACCGCCCAAGGTTTCAATTATATGTCTCTTCATCATTAAGGATTGATGACAACAAGGCATAAATCGACCTTTAAATAAACATTTTGAATCATAACTTTGTTGGAACTTTTGTTTTCCATTAGGATAGCTTAAATAAACAGCTCCATACACCACATCAGCCCCATCGCTATTTTCCATCAATACTTTGATGCCATCCTTAGTATATTCATCATCACTACCCAGATACATCACCCATTGACCTTTCGCCATTTTCCATCCCTTGTTAAAGGCATCATAAATGCCGTGGTCGGGCTCTGAAATATAACGGAAACGAGCATCCTTGCTCACGTATTCCTTCACTATTCCGATGGTGTTATCTTTTGACGCACCATCCACAACAATGCACTCCCAATCCTGGTAACTCTGATTGAGCACACTATCTAGAGCTCGCTTCAAAGTTTTCTCAGAATTATAAGTGGCAATAATTATTGAAACCATATTCATCGTTAATAAAGATACTTTAGTATTTTAATTTTATTGCTAAAATAAACTATCCCCCCTGCACAAATAAATGCCAGGGCAAAGACAACCAAAAACTCTATAGCTCCATACTCGTATGGTATAATATGTTTGTCAGCAAGTACATGAAATACCGTAACGGGCACAAAATGGATAAAGTAAATAATGATACTCATTTTGCGCAACACGACATAGTTTGCATTCTTGGAATCTGCTGATATCTTGGCACATATCGTTGGTACAACTATAGCTATCACTGTATTAAGAACAAAAACATATTCACTTACAAAGAATTCCGCTAAAATCGCCCCCCCCGAAATTGCCACTAAGGCTCCTTGAGAGACATTCCATCTCCTTAGTTTTGGCAACAAATAATAGGCTGATTCTATCCAAAAGATAGAGCGAGTAGGCAAATAGAATGAATCCAGATGGAAGCTATCGCCACTGCTCTGCAAATATATTCCCAAGAAGTCAGCTATATATTCTCCCTTCACCAAGCTGAAATAGAGCCAAATGAATGCACAAAATGCAAACACCAGGTGCTTATTAAGATAGCGATTCAGCAAGTAGCAGATGATAACACCATAGATCAAAGCCATGATGAACCAGGAACCTTGCGCAGTACCTGTAGTAAAAATCTTAGGAACCAACCACAAGTACCAATCACCCGGATTATGCCTGATAAACTTTGGAAGCCAATGAGGTAGCAGCAAGACTGACCAGCAACCTAGCAATATCAGCAATCTCTTGCAGAAATGCCACAACTTACTCCAATCATCATTGTTGAACTCTATCTTCTGCCAGAAAAGCATAGAAGATACAACAAAGAAGATAGAGACGAAGACCGGACACATCCCTCCAAACCATATCTTTAATGGTTCAGCCGCATAATAGAATGGCCAAGTATGAATACCTACGATGCCCATGCAGCAAATGAACTTGAGTAGGTCGAGATAAGGATAATATTTCTTTTGCATATTTTATTTTGTTCTCAATTTATTTTTAATTCTACAATACCAATAAAAAGCCTTCTGCAACCATCTACGATGAATGGACACAGGATAATCATATAACTCGAAAGAGCAAGTATCCAAATCATCCCTCAAAGAATCAATTTCTTTTGCAGATGCCATCATGCCAAAGATCAACCCTCCTCGTCTGAAAGTTCTAAACTTACGAAGTCTGAAAATGTCAGGATAATAATTCAAACAATATGTTCCGTATGTCTCAAACTCGCTAAATCCTTGCAAGACACCAGGCTGTATAGCATAGATGCACTTTTCGAACCACAAAGCCCCGCTAGGACATCCCGCTATAATTGCCTGTCCAATCTTTGCAATTAGTTCACACATAATCTTCACATTGAAAATCATATGCTCAGATATAAAGGAATAGTCAGCCTTCTTTGGCGCATCAAACAATTTATCTATTGTACAAAAATAGGGGTCATGATGCTCAGTCTTTGGCATAAAGAGATATTTTTGCCCCCCCACATCTTTAAAATTCAAATGATTAAGAGGAATTGTATCTGCATCCCAAACAAGATACTCCTCCTTTGCAAAAGGCGTAAGAGCAAAGCCCATTTTGAGAAATTGCTGGAAATACCAGCCAACAAGATTGATTCCTAAATGCGATTTCAAAACTTTTCTAACAGCCGCATAACTTAAACCATCTATCAGCGCATTTTCGTCTAATAACTTTAGATTATCTGCAATTCCCTCTAGCAAAGAAAAGTTCGATAACTTTGTTATTACATAAATATGCTCAGGATTAAGGTTCTTATTAATAAACGGAACGTTTTTCTTCAAGAAAAAGCAATTTTTATAAGCTACACAAATAACAATATCCATTACTCAATAAAATTTTTAACCCAATTATCAATTCTTAAATTCAATATACTATCACGAGGTGAAACAGAGGTGTTCTTATCAAGTAAAGATAAATCTAAAACAGGTTTCTTTCGATCTATTATATGAACATAATCAGAATTGTAAAAAGGAAAGTTTACAACAAAGGTATTAGTTGTATAAATATGCTTATTAGCAGCTAAAGCCCAAATCAACCTTGGTGTTGTACCAAATTGAGTAGGATTATCCGTATCTAATACAGCCTTTGATTGTAGTATTATCTTATTATACTCTTCAGAAGAATACATTTTGTTTGTTACGAAAGGAAAAGAAAGTTCTCCACTGATAACTTTGAATTCCTCTATAGTTTCTCTTTTTCGCAAAAGGTACAGTTTAAATAATCTTAACTTCTTTCGAAAAGATGTTGGCGAACAATTTACAACCAATTTTATATAATTAGGTATCCCCATTTTTTGTAGTTGAGAATATACTTGTTTGTATATAGCTAAACGACCATGATGATTAGTTCCAATCGAGGAAATTGAATATTTAATGTCGATATTAGTATCAGCTAAATCTTCCGTCCAATAGAATGGCAAAAAAGATACATTTGGTAACTTTGATTTTTTCACATCATGTAAATCGAAAGAAAACACCTTATCAAAATACTTTGCATTACGAAAGAAGTCATACCATCTGTTACTATCCCATATATAGAGAGATGATTTTAAATTAGGATTTCTTTTTTTCAAAAAAGTCAAAAGATATGGATCAAACGTTGTTCCTTGAATTACAAAAAGAACATCAAACTTCTGGTCTAATTCTTTGTTTTTACATTGACTAATCCAATACTTTAATGGAATTCTCTTAATTTTCCACTTAAGTAAATTTATAAGTCGAATCAAGAAAAAACCCATTTTTAGAAATGGATCGGATTTGAAATCTTCTTGTATTAAACATGTTACCTCATGTCCTTGATTACAAAGCTCTTCATATATAGGCTTATAAAGTCCCAAGTAGCTAGGTGCTATAAATAAAATCTTCATATTTGCTTTTTTTGTGTATATATTTTTACTATAAAAGAAACTATTAATATGGCTATGAGTACAATGAAATTTGACCAACCATCTTTGTTAAATCCAAATATGCCTTGTATTATCAAATCAAAGTACCAATAGATTAATGCAAGTTTCCAAAAATGGATTTTTCCTCTTCCTATAAAGAAATAGAAAATTAAAGCAATAATTAAAATAATTGCCAAAGCTATTGGTAATCCAAACTCTATATACAAATCACCAAAGATTGTTTTAAAAATTAAAACAGGAACACCTGTAAATGTTTTCCAAAAGGCATATCCATCTTGTACTGATTCTGCATTATATTCTATACCAAAAATATAAGGGAATAATCTTGTTCCATAGGGATGCATCGTTACTTGGTTCCAAAATTGCAATCCTAGATTAGGAAAACATTCACCAGAATATCTAGCTACACTTGTCAAAGGAGTCTCTGAATCTGAATGAGCTAGTCGCGCTATTGATATAAGAACTGAATAAAATGCAACAACAGAAAAACTTACAACTCCTATCTTCTTAAACTTCCTTTTTAAGGAGAAATTCAGATGAGGGTAAAAAATTATAATATAGAATGCAAATGACCAAAATACAAAGAACAAATTTCCTCTCGAACCTATTGCCAATGCGGAAAAGAACTTACTAAAGAATATTAATCCTAATAATAAGAATGCCCTTGATTGTGATATTTTTTTAGATATTAATCCATACAAAGAATAACACATTACAAACGGCGAAAAAGAATTCATTAAATTAATATTAAAATTAACAAATTTAATAAGAAAGAAATTATTTCCATACAATAACTTCTGTGCAGAACCATCAACTGCGGAAGCTTCATACATAGAATCATATCCCATCTGTGAAGCAACTAATGCATTTGAAAAATTAAGCATCATATATAAAGATGTAATAATTATCCAAATATTTAAAATCCATTTTACCGTATTATTATACGGTATTTCATCCCATTTTATCGTCTTATAAGTAACATTTCTAAATGGATATATTAAAACCATTATAGAAACAAAGCAATATATATATGGAGAAAAATCAATTTCTTTATTATAATTGTTTGATAAAACAGCTTCATAAATACCCGTAGAACAAATCACTATTCCCATGAATGCTACAAAAGCATAATAGACAGAAAGTGTATATGTCAAAGACATTTTTCCTTTACGTCCATATCTATTTGAAGCAAAGAAATATAATAAAAAATTTAATACTAAACAAACTAAAATTGTCATCTCTGTAGTTTTAATTGTTTTACAATACCAAGTAACTTCGCTCTCTCAGAATTAGACACACCCATATAAAGGATTGAAATTACAGAAATCAATTCAAATATAACTATACAAAATCCCATTGTTAAAAATGTAGTTTTAACTAACATACTATATACAACAATAAAACAGATAGGTAACACTGTCACTCGCATTATTGGAACCAAAGTTTTTGTTATATAAAAAACAATCGGCATACGAGTATTCTTATTTATAAAATATAAGCCTATGATAAAATTTATCAATCCACGCGTCAAGAGTCTTGAAAAGAAGACCCACACAAAAGGAACTCCTATATAAAGAAACAAAAACGTCACAACAAAATGTAAAAGAAAAACACTAGATATTGACAACTGATAATTTCGTATTTTCCCAGTTGCTCCTATACTTGAATAAAAAACTCCAGAAGTTGCATCTATTAAAGTTCCAATTAAAATAATTCTACAGAAATCAACTGCATAATTCGGTACAGTTACAAGCCACAATGAAAGTAAATAGTCCATATAGAATACTATAGGAACTGCAAGCATAAAGAACAGAAAATAAGAGAATTTAGATGATCTGCATAATAAAGAATAAAAGCCACTCATCTCATTAGCAGCATATGACTTAACTAACTGAGGTTTAAACGCAGTTTGATATCCACTAGCAAAACCTGATAATGCATTATTGATTTGATTCGAAAGTCCTAATGCTGTATTTAAAACCACACCACCAAATGCATTAAATATCAATCCTATACCGGATTCCGACAAAACACCAGCCAAACTTCCTATCATATTCCATCCTGTAAAAGATAAGATACTACGGAAATTACTAATTTTATTTTTAACAGTAAAATAACAAAAAGTTATCTTTTTCTTACAATATAAATAATATACAACATAAATGAAGAAAGCATTAAAACACATCAACACAGAGTAGAGTTTCAATTTATCCATTAAGAAATATGAAACTCCAAAAGTGAGCATTAGCTTAAGGAATGCTTCTAAAATTCCAATTTTAGCAAAAACGCCATCTTCTCGGTTGCAATTATAGAAGCATTATATGGTACTTGCAAAATACTAAACACAAATGATAAAAGCGACACATAAAATGCAAAAGAAGCTGCACTATAACGAATTGAAGGTATATTAAGATTCCTACTGAAAAATATCCAAAAGATACTTCCTAATATTAAAACTATGATTGAAAAAATCAAATAGCAACTAAAACATGCACTAAAACCTCTTGCAAATGAATGCCATTATTTTTCCCATTTCATAATTCAGAAAGCGCTGAGTTGCTTCACTTAAGGAAGATTTTAAAAAAAAAAATAACAACAATGGTACCAACTAAGTTATATATACCATAATCTGTAACTCCTAATACATCCAAGACTACACGAGCCATATAAAAGTTTATTGCCATTATTACTAACATTCTTATATATAAGGCAATTGTATTCTTAGCTATACGTTTATTATTAATATTATCAGAAGACATGTAATTAATCTATTTTATATTTGTAAGCGGTCACTGTAACTACTCAGCACCCCTATAGAAAACTTCTCGTTAATAAAGCATAAACTTGATTTTGCTTATTTTCTTCATCATTACAAACTTTTTAATGATTGAGTCGATGAGGACGTAGGCTGTTTAAAACAGTTCATTTAACGAGTTCTTTTCCGATGATGCCTCCAACATGTCTCCTTTGTCTATTATCGCCTTTCAACAGATTATCTGCCAGGAGATGCGTTTTTGCATTCCCCGTAAGTCAAAAGTCTGCGTTAAGGGATGTAAATCGTGATTTTGCCATGTGGAGAAAAATGCTTATCTTTGCACCAAAAAATGGCAAGCGACTGTACTGACATAGATGTTGTTTTGCGCCAGATAAACCAGCGTCTGCGCAAACTTGAGAAGTCCGACTCCGAGAAGACTGAGGAGATCGGACGCCTCAACCGTGTCATTAACCAGAAGGACGTGGAGATACATAATCTAAAGACAGAACTTGCTTCCACAAAGGCAGAACTTGCCGTTGCTAAAGAGCGCATCAAGGAACTCGAGGGAGCTGATGACGATACATCAAGTACACCAGGAAAGCCCGAGAAAACAGCAGTAACAGCAGTATCCCTCCATCCCAAGAAGTATCGCTTCCCGTGAGCTGCGCAGGACAAAGTCTCTTCGCAAGCCAAGCGGAAAGCCGAGCGGTGGACAGCCTGGCCACAAGGGGCACACACTGCAGACTATAGCAGAACCAGACGTAATTGTAAAGCACGACCCCGTCTATTGTAAATGCTGTGGTCGGCTCTTGATTGATATACCATGCCAGAAGATCCGTAAGACACAAATTGTTGATATCAAGGTGGTCGTAGAGACCTGCGAGGAACAGTATTACGAGAAGGTCTGTGAATGCGGTTGCGTAAACAACTGCGAAGCTCCCAACTGTCGTATCAAGTATGGTGACAACCTCCGTGCACTGGTGACATACCTTAATGTAGTGCAGTGTATTCCGTTCAAAAGGATTGCAGAACTTATATCCGACCTGTCCGGCCAGAATATAAGTGAGGGTACAGTGCAGAACATACTCAAAGAGAATAGCGGCAAGGCAGACTGTGCATATGAGGAAATACGCAAGAGGCTGGAAACAGCGTCTGTCGTAGGAGCCGATGAAACTGGTGCTACGGTAGGAAAGCATCTGCATTGGAACTGGATATTCCAGAACGACCTGCTTACATACGTGTTCCAGTCAGAATCGCGAGGTCAGAAGGCCATAGATTCCAAGTTTCCAAAGGGACTTCCCTATTCGACACTTGTGACTGACAGACATCAGAGCTACTTCAAGATGAATGTTAAGGACCATCAGGTCTGCCTGGCTCATCTTCTTAGGAATGCAAAGTATCTGAACGAACTGGATCCAAACCAGAACTGGTCACGGAGATTCATCCATCTGATAGAACACTCTATAAATCTCAGAAGAGAGGACAACATTACCTCTAGAAAGATAAAGGTACTGAAGACAAAGATGAAGAACCTCTTGGGTGAAAGCCTCACGCATTTAGATAACGAGTTTGAGAAATTCAAGAGGGGTATCCTTAAAGTCAAAGACTACCTATTTACCTTTCTCTCCAATCCAAGTGTGCCTTACGAGAACAATGCCAGTGAGCGGGGAGTTAGGAAAATCAAGATAAAGCAGAAAGTCAGCGGTTGCTTCCGAACAGACAGCGGTGCCGATGATTTTGCCAAGTTGCACTCCATTGCTGAAACTGCTATGAAGAACGGAAATTCTAAATTCAATGCAATTCTTGCTGTAGTACAACAGTAAGACGATTACTCATGCCCATAGGGGTGCTGAGTAGTTACCGGTCACTTTAGGTACGTTAAGCCATAAAATGAATGCTTTTTTATTATCTTTTAAGAAAAAACATTTGAATTTATGCCCAAGCAGTAACTGTTGCCAGCATCCATCAATGAGCCAGTAAGTCTACCAACTTGTCCTTTGCCGTTTTCTTGATCCTGCGAAACACATCACAAAGATAGCAACTATTTAGCATTAGAACTTTTCATTTTGTCATAGTATATCTGTTTTACTTTCCAAATTCCTTAATTTTCTGCTCCTCTTTCAAAGAGCAAACAAGCAGTTGTCCATTCTTCTCGGCTACGATATAGCCATCCAAGCCTTGAACTACTACCTTGCTTTCATCGGCTGCATGAACCACGCAGTTCCTGCATTCATACAAGCGGATGTCCTTGCCAACCTTGGCATTGCCAGCCTCATCCTGTGGAAGCAAGGTTCGGAGACTGCCCCAGCTGCCTAAGTCGCTCCATCCGAACTCGGCTGGCAGGGTATAGATTTCCTTCGACTTCTCCATCACGGCATAGTCAATGCTTATCTTCTCGCAGGTTGGGAAGAGTTTGCCGACCACCTCTTTCTCCTGTTCGGTATAGAAAGAAGGTGCCATCTCGTCCATGATGCTGGCAAGCTGAGGCTGGAAGGTGCGGATTGCCTTGCTGATGGTATCGATGTTCCATACGAAGATTCCGGCATTCCAATAGTAATTGCCAGCGGCAAGGTATTGCTCGGCAGTCTCCAGGTTTGGCTTTTCCTTAAAAGCCTCAACCTTGTAGATCTCATCTACGGCAGTCGGCTCTGCTGCAGCGATATAGCCATAGCCTGTTTCCGGGCGGCTTGGCGATACCGATCGTAACGATGGCGTTCTTATCGGATGTATAGCTCAATGCCTTGCTGAGCACTCGCTGATACTCCGAGGTATTAATGACGAGGGCATCGGATGGTGTCACCAAGATATGGATTCTCAACCAAATACTTTTCGATGTAATCGTCCTGGATTGGAGAAATCCTATTGTTGAGTTTCTCCACTTTCTCTGGGATTACATTTACTGCTGTTACATGATGGTGCTGAGATAACAGGGTTACTATACTCAGACCTACGTAGGGTAGCTACTGTTATATCTTTGAAATTTTTCATCATTATAGTGTTATTTTTCGAAAACCTACCCGTCCTTCTTTACCATTAAAGAAGGCTCCACCTCATCTTGCTCTTCTCCCTCAGGGAAGAAGAGGGAAACCGCCCTACTCGGTGCTCGGAACCGCTGCGCTCTAAGGTTGGCGGACCATCAAAGGTCTTCGCCATATTGTGCGGGATGGGACCGCCTGAAAAGTAATGGAGTCCTAACATTTGCTACAAAATTATGACTGATTGACATGCATTGCCTTATCTGTCAGCAAAGCCATATAGTTTTCCAAAGTAAACCGCCTATAGAACTTGACAAATCCATATACAATAAATTAGCAACGATGAGTATGACAACCAAAATGATTATACATTTCCAATTAATCACACATTTTTCAATTCCCAACGCCCTTACAATATGATACGAATATTGTATTTGATCTATCAGCAGATAATCAAATAATAAGCAAGCTATCAATGCCATAGCTCTCAAGAAACCATACATTGCAACATAATTATCAACCTTACGCTGACAAGACTCTATGTTCAAATAAACATAATGCATCACTATTCTATGATAATCAGCATTGGAATTCACATCAGGTTGCTGCAAAGACAAGATTTCTGACAGTTTATTTAATTTTTGCAATATACTATTACGCACATATTCATCAAGGGGACGAACAATAAAAGTTATTAACGAGAATTTAATGCCAAAAACAAACATTACTAATGTTACTGGTAATAATACTAACATAACAAATATTCTCCAAACGATACTTCCAAAAGTATGTTCTGAAAAGTACCTTGAAAATACATTACAGTAATTAATGGAATCTTCATGCAATAAATAATGAGAAGGATAACCAAATAGATGATTTGTAAAATACTCAACTGTAGAAGATGACAAATATGCAACTATATGCCCGACAACATATGAAGCCACAATTACGAATACCGTAGACTCCCACCAATCATATTCCTTTCCTTTTTTAAGCAGATCTTGATATTTAGAAAAATCAAAATACTCCTGTAAGGGGACAGATGTTACATGACAAACAAAAATACTGTTACCAAAAATATCAGACCGGGAAACAAATACCCAAGGAAATCATAAATTGAAAATGGATTCTTATTCATATTTAAATCTGATTATCGCGAGAAAGGTCTTGTTGTACAGAAGCAAATTGTATTTGCTCCTTCAAATCATTAATTAGCAATTCATAATTTTGTATTGGAATATCCAAATCTTCATGACATTTCTTCATGAATTTTGATAAACTAAAAGAATAGTACCTTTTGCCCGTTTTACTCATAAACTCATTAATCATCTCTTGTCGAGGAACAACTTCTTCGTCCTTGACAACATAATACCAATCAATCTTAATCTTTCCTGAGACCAGTATTATGTCTTTATGCTTGGTTCCTGCATATGCCAAGATTTGTTTCCAAATTATCAAATCATGATATTTTATCCGACTATCGCTTATCTCACAAGGCATATATCCTGGTGGTACAAGTTTTGAAAAACGCTGATCTCCTTCTTTATATATATTTTCTAATTCTGCTTCTGTATATGAGATACCAATCTTATCATGAAAAGCATTCCCAAATCAGCCTTAACAGTACTAGTCTTTAATTGATTTATCAAAACTTCCTTTTGACTAGAACAAAATTCATTCAATTCTAAGACTAGAGCTTCTAGCCTTGTCTTTTATCAGTAGGAAGAAAAGGATAACTTTTCGAATTAGATATTATATCCTTACAGGATTTCAAATATGAAAGCGCGCTATTAACATTGTTAATCTGGTTCATAATTTCAGTATTCATCTGCTTATGATAGAGCCACGCCACATCATAAGGTATCCATAAACGCTTTGATATCTTATCATCTTTCAAAACTTTCAGAACCGTCTTTGCTTGATTTTCCTCTATTCTAAACAGGTCAAGTAAAGCATTCACATCGAAAACGATTATTGCATCGGAAAGAAATGCTTTCATTTGATCATTTGACAAAGGATAATAGCCAGGAAAACTATCTTTCATATCTATTCACTTTTTAAGATTTTCTATAACCCACGCGTTATCTGCCAACAAACGAGTCCATGCCGCTGATCTTCCACACAGAATAACTATAAGCCGATCGTTAGAATCAATATAGTTTCTCAGAAAGTCTCTAATCTCAACAGCTGTCTTACTAGTAACAACAGCCCATGTTGATTCAGTTAACTTTCCCCAGTTTGGAAAAGATCTCAATGCCTGATATAGCGTTTCATAATCACGACCTGGTTGACACAGGTCATAGGATATTATATAGCAATGTTGTTCCATTTCTTTTATATTTATCATCAGAAATGTATGCTTGACGATAAAAATCCAATGAGTTATGAATAAACTCATCAGTTCTTGCTTCGTTAAACACATACATCACAATTTTACTTGCAGAGTATGTTGTTGAATCATTCTGTAAAGAAAGAGAGAATATCAAACATGATTACTTTTCCTTATTGAAATATAATTTGTAAAAATTTTGACCTCTGTCATCATCATAACCTCTTTCTATGAAAGTTCCTGTTTTCATCAAATATAGCTCTACTGTATCGTCTAGCTTTATTTTACGAATCTTTTTGCTAACATTTAATGCTTTTTTATCTATAGCAATTTTTTCTGTAAACTTGATACCTTCACGCTCCTCGTATATCTTTCGATATTCCTCAAACATATCCAAAATTTCTTGGCTCTGAAATACTTCAGATTCCAAATTCGTTATATTTACTGTATCTGATTTAGAAACGACATCTGCATACTTGTTTACAATGTCTATTTGTTCCGACTTTGAGACCTTTGAATTCTTGGTCAGTTTATCCTTTACAAATCCCTCCATTAAATTCATCAATGTCTTAGACTGACTATATGGAGTCGTTCTGGTTTCCATACCTAAGAAATCCTGACGCCAAAATTTGGAGTCTTTGCTTTTGTCTATGATAAGTCCAATAGGCATATTGTCTGTAAACACAACCATGCAAGCTTTATCAATCTTTTGCGGGGTATAGCCAGTTTTTACAGATATATTGAGATTTCCTTGTGAGTCAATGTATGTTTCTATAAATTCTTTTTAGTTTCTATCTTGAAAACACCAACGGCATCACAATATGTATCACCAACTATTATATCAGCAACTTTTATAATAAATATATCGCCATCTTTTATCGTTGGTGCAGTTGAAACACTGTCCAAATGTTTAAATAACGATATTGAACTTTCAACAAAATCGACACCATGATAAATGTCAACAACGGTATTGTAAACAACATTGTATTTTAAATCTATAGTATGAACAAAAGTATACTCATTCTTCTCTTTGGAAAATGGTTTTATAAAGAAATCCTTCAGAGAATCTTGCTCTAATTTACTCATATTCATTTCTTGATGATTAACTACACTATTTTGTCTATCAAAACTGAAATGGTGACAAATCATTTTGTCTATATATGCTTCCTTGAAATCCATTTTTATATTTTTTCTTTAAAATCAATACTTGTAGTAAACTTGTTATCATATATACTGTATAGAAAAACACATTTGCAATTAACAGTATAACTACTAGCCTATAAACAAAAAGCAATACGATATGTCCACCCAACAATAAAGACTCACAGTCTACATCTTTTATTTTGTGAACAAATCCGTACTCAGAAATATCCAGAGAAAAGAAATCTTTCCAAAAGATATTCGGAATGAGCAATAGCAACGTTATCGTTGCAAAAAGAATATTAAATCCTATTGAATAAAAAAAGCGTATCACATAATTGTGTTCCTGCTTCAATCTTATAATATCTACTGAGGAAGGTCTTTTATTCACAGGTATTCTATTTTTAGCATCTTTTGTAGGGAGCTTCGTCAAATTTAACTTATCATAAATGAGAGTTAAAGCTGTAACAAAAAATCCTATAAAGATAGCAAATATATCCTTTATATAATCTATGAAGTTGTCACTTATTCCTTGAGGCAGACTTAATACTACCATTAGTGACAACCCTAAAACAGCCAATAGAACCCCAAATTGACCTCGTAGAAAATTTTTGGTTATTGACATCTCTTGTAATGACATGATGACCATTTTTAGAAATATCATCATTGCTTTAAGCCATTCCTTCAACATACAAATCAGGCCTCAACTCTTTTATAATAACAGATTCAAACAAACCTTTGCAATAAGTATCTAAAGCTACAAGATTAACTGTACCATCTTCATTGATTGCAACCTTACCATCAAGATATACAACAGGAGTAAGTTCTGAATCTCTCAGATTCCAATCAAAAGTCTTCCGTGATTTGGTGTTTTTATTTTCTGTTTTGACAGTACATTTATCGAATTCCTCTAATTGCTTTTTGTAATTTTCAGCCCCGAAGAAACGCTGTTTGATGTAATTTCTTATGCTTTCCATTACATCCAAGCCTTTATCTCCTTCACCTTTTGGAGTTATGTTTATTTTGACTTCATAATCGCCCATTACATTTTTAATAGGATCATCATCCTCGATTTGATTGTCTACGTATGTTGTCTGAAAAGACATACTTTTCACTACTGCGCCTTGTCTATATTCATCTTGAAAGCTCTTTGGAGCAAAATTCTCATTGTCGGCTTTTGATAATCACCTATACTGAACAACTTGGCAATATAATTTCTTGCAAAATTTGAAATTGATTCTTCCGCGCTATCAGTATGTATCATCATAAAGCCTTCATTATGGTCAACAGGAAGGTACAAGAAAATATAGTAATACTGCAATACTGGCTGATCTGCCGTCAAGTTATTGGTCTCGTCTTTCTTGCTTAATTTTGTCACGATTCGGTTTTTCCGTATGTACCTCCATTAACAACCCCTGCAATGATATTTTTGCAAGATCAGGCTTCGGACGTTCATCCCAATGTTTATTGATAATGCGCCTTCCTTTGTTACTAATCAAGGTCATGACTTTCTTTATAGAATCGTTTTTGGCAAAATCATTTTTCAACTCATTCATAAAATATTCAAACAACTTGCCAAATATTTTTGAATCAGAATCTCTGTTCGTACATTTGCCAGATTCCAACATGAATTCTCTAAAAGTCTTGTTTGCACCAGACTTATGTTTCAACTTGAAACGGAAAAAATCTAATTTCGGATTTGCCATAATACAATATATTAATTGTAAATCACCGTTAGAACGTAACTACTAATTTTCAGTAGTTAGCACATCCAACATTTTTCAAAAACATATTATTAATTGGTATTGCCAAAGCTACCTATTAGGCAGCCTTGACATTCACCTTTTGTTCGAGTTATAATTACATGGGATTAGGGACATGAAGTCTTGCTCCCCCTCCATCAGTCGGGTGAGTATATCTTCTATATAATCGCCAAAATTAATGTCATTCAACTTGCAGCTCTCAAAAAGTGAGAACACAAAAGCTATGTTTTCCGCACCTAAATGGCTACCGGTATGCATCCTGTTTCGCCTACCCATAGCCAAGTGGCGGAACATTCCGACTACATCCATGATTTCAGCCTGACGCAGATTCATTCGAGAAATTTCCTCTCGAATCGCCTTTTCATCAGATGAACCTTGCTGCAATGATACTTGAAGCTCTGCAACACGAGATTGCATACGCTTCAGTTCTGCATGCATGGATGGTATCAAACTCTTAATATCAGTATTCATAATATGAAAGATAATATATTATACAGATACCGCCATACGGGCTAACTATAAACATCGGAGCGGAAGCGGATTTCATTAAGATTTTTGTCCTCAACTCTCACAAAGACAAAGGTGGTAAGAAAGACAGCCTCACGGACAACACGTTTACCTCGACTGTTTATCATGATACGTCTTTCCAAAGTGCGTCGGATCTGTTGCTACAAAGCCATTTTCAGCTACATATCCTTCGCTTTTTGCCATGGCTTCGCCGTCGTCCCCTGCAATAGTGGACGTAACCTGTGATTGTATATTTGTCTCTTTCATCATGCGAATCAAGTTCGTTTTTTGATGACGTTCATCTGAATCTCGATATAAGAGACACAGAATCTCCTTGCAAAAATACGAAAATTGTTGGAAACTAGCAAATTATGCGTGTTAAAAAATTAATATCATTCTACGAAAATCAACATTATTTTACTATTCTTTTCGTACATAATTTCCTAAGTCGTTGATTGAACGAAAGTTTTCGGTTTTTCTGCGTCTCTCATGTAAAGATTCAGGAAAAATGGTTCATTTTGGTTCATTTTACAAAATCCCTCTTTTTATGTATATCACCATTACAGCGTCCCCACTATTTTACAAGTAGTTACACGTATCTGTTTTCGAAAAAAGTTATTTTATTATCGTTTTTAGGGTGAAGGATTGCCTAAACGCACTCCTTCACCTCATCGGATTTCTCTACATAGTAACATGGAAGCATAGACTTATAGTCCTTATCCCCATCTTTCATGCGGGTAAGGATGTCTTCAATATACCTTCCAAAGTTTAAATTGTTCATTTTGCAGCTTTCATATAAAGAATACATAAAAGCTAAGTTCTCCGCAGCCTCATGACTACCTGCCTTGCCCCAATTGCGACGTCCCATGGCGATATGCCGGAAGCATCGCTCAATGGCTATGTTGTGGATTTCTACATCACCATTAGTGAGAAAGACTTGAAACGCCTCTTTATCATCAAGCACGTAGTTGACTGCTCGCATCACCATCTTGCCATACTTCTTCACGTCCTTCTCGTCCTTCATTCTCTGCAATGCCTTCATGATGGACTGAACGACGAAGCGACTGTACTTCAAGCGGAACTTTAGTCGAGCCTCACCTGTCTTGCCTTTTTCATCTGCAACTCGCTCTATATAGAAGAGGTAGTTCATAAGCTTGATGATTGGTCTCACTCGATGGTCTGCTATGAAGGCGTCCACGAAGTAATGACGGGCATGGAACCAGCAAGCCGTGCGAGTAATCTTCACACCATACTTTTCCTCGATGCTCTTGACTACTGTATCATAAAGCTTGGCTCTGTCTGCCGTAAAATACTTGATGTTCGAGTGCTCGAAGATTTGTTCCTCAGGGATTGTATGGCTACGACTGCCTTCACCGTAGAGCATGACAACCAGCTTCTTCTCCAAGGAGAGGGCGGCATGGATATACTCCACTTTGTACTTGTCAGGCTTGTCTTCCAATAAGTTGCGAACCAAAATACGAGTCTCGTCATTGTTGGTATATATCGATGACTTTATCACTTCCAGCATCAGGTCTTGCAATCGCTCACGCAAGCACTTCATTATCTCGTGCATCCACTTGTTGAGCGAGGACTGTGGCATAAATGCCTCCATATCTCTCAGCATCTCCAAGATGCGATTCTCACTTACATTATAATGTATCTTCATGTCAAGGTAGAATCGGGCAAAGCTTGGAAGCAATGGATTCTTACCTACAATATGGTCTGGATGCTTGCTGCACATCGGATCATGTCCAGGAACATTGAACCTGCCGATTTCATACTCGATACAACCTGCCAAGGGAGCATAGCAATCGTACATTCTCACAATCCAAACGTCCTCGCCAGTAATCTTGTCTTTGCGATGGATTAGCTTGAAGCCTGCAGGCAAGTTGCTCGTATCAATACCCATAGAGTCAAGCACCTTGATGGAGAAGACGTTTCTTCTACGCTTAGGCTTGTCCTCTTTGTCTTTCTTTTCTTTCCTTTTGTCGGACTTTGGCAACTTGGGCTCTTTACCTGTGTCAACTGGGGTTTGGTCAACTTCCTCAATAATTCCACTGGCCAACTTGTTAGCTTCGTCAACGACATCAGTGAATTCCATGTCGTTCATTCGACGTTCATCGAACTCAACCTCGCCTTTCATATAGGAACTAGCATCGCTGTTTGTCTTGAAGAGACGGCGTTGGAGCACCAGAACCACGCTGTGCAAGTCCACATTGGCTTGTTCGCTAAGTTCCTTGGCTTCCTTGGACTCTTGGAGTTTCGTTATTTCCTCCTTGGCTTTTGCCAGTTCCTTTTTAGTCTGAGAATGAGACTCACGCTCTTCATCGCGTTCCTTTTTATAAAAGTCTCGTTGACTTTGAAGTTGTGCTTTTCCTTATCCCATTCTTTTTGATTCTCCTCCAACTCGAGAATACGACTATCCATAGAATCAATCGTCTTGCGATTGGCCTCTAACTCATCCTCATGCTTAGACACAGCATGTTTCAAGTGAGCATTTTCATTGCTCGCCTGAAGGTACAGATTTTTGTACTGATTGAGCTTGTTTAATATCATATTCTCTTGCTGTTTCATGTATGCAAAGATAGAAAAAAATCTCTAGAAATCAGCAGTAACTACTCAGCACCCCTATGGGCATGAGTAATCGTCTTACTGTTGTACTACAGCAAGAATTGCATTGAATTTAGAATTTCCGTTCTTCATAGCAGTTTCAGCAATGGAGTGCAACTTGGCAAAATCATCGGCACCGCTGTCTGTTCGGAAGCAACCGCTGACTTTCTGCTTTATCTTGATTTTCCTAACTCCCCGCTCACTGGCATTGTTCTCGTAAGGCACACTTGGATTGGAGAGAAAGGTAAATAGGTAGTCTTTGACTTTAAGGATACCCCTCTTGAATTTCTCAAACTCGTTATCTAAATGCGTGAGGCTTTCACCCAAGAGGTTCTTCATCTTTGTCTTCAGTACCTTTATCTTTCTAGAGGTAATGTTGTCCTCTCTTCTGAGATTTATAGAGTGTTCTATCAGATGGATGAATCTCCGTGACCAGTTCTGGTTTGGATCCAGTTCGTTCAGATACTTTGCATTCCTAAGAAGATGAGCCAGGCAGACCTGATGGTCCTTAACATTCATCTTGAAGTAGCTCTGATGTCTGTCAGTCACAAGTGTCGAATAGGGAAGTCCCTTTGGAAACTTGGAATCTATGGCCTTCTGACCTCGCGATTCTGACTGGAACACGTATGTAAGCAGGTCGTTCTGGAATATCCAGTTCCAATGCAGATGCTTTCCTACCGTAGCACCAGTTTCATCGGCTCCTACGACAGACGCTGTTTCCAGCCTCTTGCGTATTTCCTCATATGCACAGTCTGCCTTGCCGCTATTCTCTTTGAGTATGTTCTGCACTGTACCCTCACTTATATTCTGGCCGGACAGGTCGGATATAAGTTCTGCAATCCTTTGAACGGAATACACTGCACTACATTAAGGTATGTCACCAGTGCACGGAGGTTGTCACCATACTTGATACGACAGTTGGGAGCTTCGCAGTTGTTTACGCAACCGCATTCACAGACCTTCTCGTAATACTGTTCCTCGCAGGTCTCTACGACCACCTTGATATCAACAATTTGTGTCTTACGGATCTTCTGGCATGGTATATCAATCAAGAGCCGACCACAGCATTTACAATAGACGGGGTCGTGCTTTACAATTACGTCTGGTTCTGCTATAGTCTGCAGTGTGTGCCCCTTGGCCAGGCTGTCCACCGCTCGGCTTTCCGCTTGGCTTGCGAAGAGACTTTGTCCTGCGCAGCTCACGGGAAGCGATACTCTTGGGATGGAGGGATACTGCTGTTACTGCTGTTTTCTCGGGCTTTCCTGGTGTACTTGATGTATCGTCATCAGCTCCCTCGAGTTCCTTGATGCGCTCTTTAGCAACGGCAAGTTCTGCCTTTGTGGAAGCAAGTTCTGTCTTTAGATTATGTATCTCCACGTCCTTCTGGTTAATGACACGGTTGAGGCGTCCGATCTCCTCAGTCTTCTCGGAGTCGGACTTCTCAAGTTTGCGCAGACGCTGGTTTATCTGGCGCAAAACAACATCTATGTCAGTACAGTCGCTTGCCATTTTTTGGTGCAAAGATAAGCATTTTTCTCCACATGGCAAAATCACGATTTACATCCCTTAACGCAGACTTTTGACTTACGGGGAATGCAAAAACGCATCTCCTGGCAGATAATCTGTTGAAAGGCGATAATAGACAAAGGAGACATGTTGGAGGCATCATCGGAAAAGAACTCGTTAAATGAACTGTTTTAAACAGCCTACGTCCTCATCGACTCAATCATTAAAAAGTTTGTAATGATGAAGAAAATAAGCAAAATCAAGTTTATGCTTTATTAACGAGAAGTTTTCTATAGGGGTGCTGAGTAGTTACAATCAGCATTTTACGAGTTAAAGAACGTTTATTTTTTGAACTATTTTTCATCTGCTAACTCTCTCATTTCCTGCGAGTTTTCAACTGGTCTAGCTCACGCTTTTTCTGCAACAATTCTTCATTCATCCGTTCTCTTTCCTCACGAAGTTTCTTTGTTTCTGACTTGATTTTTAAGGTTTCCTGCATTATTGCCTTACTCTCGTCCTTCAAAGAAGCCACAGCAGATTCCAAGGCAGTAGCCTTTAGTTCCAACTCTTTTATTAGAGCTTGGTGAAAATCAGCCAAGGACGCATGTTTCTTTGAGAACAAACGTTCCACCTGATTTTCATCAAGACGCTTTAGAGCCTCCTCAACTTTCTGCCAAGAGGCAACAAAGTCAGGATCTTCTGTTTTATTTATCATAAATATACATTTTAGATTGAACGGCATTTGATACAAGCAAAGTCACTTGTTCACGAGTTATAAGATGGCAACTCTTTATTTCCATAAACTTTGGTTTCAGCATCTTGCCATCATCAAACCATTTCTGATAAATCACATAGCCATTCAAGTCATAGTGAAGGATCTTCACCGTATCATATTTCTTGTTATAGAAGATGAAGGCTTCTCCATAGGCCGTTGGGTCGCGATGAAAATACTCACGGACTATTGTTGCCAATCCTTCTCTTCCTTTTCTCATATCTGTTGGGATGCTG